>Ga0114946_10000028_pt1 | contig 61759 bp, 59 predicted proteins | sample WalLakDeSediment_FD_88676 | JGI IMG/M metagenome (GOLD analysis project Ga0114946, IMG submission 88676) | Lake sediment microbial communities from Walker lake, Nevada to study Microbial Dark Matter (Phase II) - Walker Lake 11/02/13 Deep Sediment | ecosystem: Environmental > Aquatic >... | reverse complement strand
GGGGTCTGCTACGAGTCGGTGTTCCCGACGATCTCCGCCGCCATGGCGCGCGACGGCGCCGAGGCGCTGGTCGTCATCACCAACGACGCCTGGTTCGCCCGCGGCGACGGCGCGCGCCAGCACCTCGACATGGGCCGCATGCGGGCGATCGAGACCCGCCGCTGGCTGCTGCGGGCGGGCAACGACGGCATCACCGCTATCATCGACCCCTACGGCCGGGTGGTGACGGAGCTCGATCGCCGGGTGGCCGCCACGCTGCCGGTGCGCTTCGGCACCTCCGACCGCGTCACCTTCTACGCCCGGCACGCCGATCGGCTGCCGTGGCTGCTCGCGGGCCTGACGCTGCTCGGCCTGGCGCTCGCCCGGCGCCCGCGCGCGTGAGGCCGTGAGGCCCGCCGCCGCGGCGCGCGCCACGCACCCGCCGGCCGCGGACACCCGCATCTGGACGCCGACCGCTGGCGGGGCTATCATGCGCCCCCGATGAACCTGGTCCTCGTCGGCGGCGGCGAGATCGGCGTCCAGATCGCCGAGGCCGTCCACCGCAGCCACAACGTCACCGTGCTCGACACCGATCCGGAGCGCGAGGACGCGTTCCGCGCGCTCGACGTGCGCTTCGCGCGGGGGAACGGCGCGGATCCCGACGACCTGCGCGCGGCCGGGGTCGACAGGGCCGACTTCTTCGTGGCCTGCACGCTGAACGACGACATCAACGTGCTCTCCTGCCTGGCGGCCAAGGGGTTGGGCGCCAAGGAGACGCTGGCCTTCGTCACCCGCCAGCGCTACGTCGACGCCTTCCGGCAGCGCGGGGCGATGCAGTCGATCGGCCTGTCGATCGACCGCATCCTGTGGCCGCAGCGGACCCTGGCCCAGCAGATCGTCGAGATCGTGCGCGTGCCGCGCGCGCTCGACACCGGCAGCTTCGTCGGCGGCCGCCTGATGATGGTCGAGTACCGCCTCGAGCGCGGCGACCCCTTCCTCGACCAGACCCTGACCGCCGTGAAGCTCCCGGACGAGGTGCTGGTGGTGGGCACCATCCGCGGCGACGACTTCGCCATCCCGACCGGCAGCACCGTGCTCGAGGTGGGCGACAAGGTGGTGTTCATGGGCAGCGCCGACGCCATCCGTCGGCTGGAGGCGCGCTTCGCGCCGAGCAAGCGCCGCCTGCGGGTCGCGCTGGTCGGCGGCGGCAACGTCGGCTTCATGGTCTCCGAGCAGCTGCAGGAGCTCGGCGCCGACGTGACCATCGTCGAGAACGACGACGCCCGCGCCGACAAGCTGGCCTCACTGCTGCCGCGCGTCCTGGTCCTGCGCGGCGACGGCGCCGACCTCGAGCTGCTCGAGCAGGAGCGCCTCGAGGACGCCGACGTCATGGTGGCGGTCACCAGCGACGACGCCACCAACCTGCTGGTGTCGCTGCTGGCCAAGCAGCTCGGCATCCCCAAGGTGATCACCCGCGTCGGCCGCGCCCGCAACCGGCGGCTGTTCGAGCGGGTCGGCATCGACGCCCCGCTCACCCCCAGCGTCGCGGCGGTGCAGGAGGTGCTGAACTGGCTCAAGGTCGACGAGGTGGACCACCTCGCGACGATCGAGGACCGCGCCGAGGTCATGGAGGTCACCTACCCCTACCGCGCCCCGGCCGGGGCCGTGCAGGCCCTGGGCGCCCCCCAGCACAGCCTGATCGGCGCCATCGTGCGCAAGCAGCGGGTCATGATCCCGCGGGGCGACACGGTGATCCAGCCCGGCGACCACCTCTTCCTCATCACCACCCCGGACAACGTCGACAGCGTCGAGCGCTGGCTCGAGCGCCAAGAGCTCGCCGCCGAAGGCTGACGGGCGCCGTGGCCCCGCACCGCGCGCGCGGCCGCTTCGCACCGTACGTCGTCGGCACCGCGCTGCTGGCGCTGGCGCTGGTGCTGGCGGCCTTCGCCTTCGGCGCGGCGCTGGCCGACGAGGACCCGTGGGGGTTCCTGGCCGCCGCCGGCGTCGGCCTCGCGGCCGGCCTGCCGCTCCGCCGCCTGGGCCGCACCGGCAGCGAGCCCACCCGCCGCGAGGCGCTGCTGGCGGTGCTGAGCCTGTGGCTGGTGGTGCCCCTCGTGGGCCTCCTTCCGTACGTGATGTCGGCCGGCATGACGCCGCTGAACGCGCTGTTCGAGGCGATGTCGGGCTTCACCGCCACCGGCGCGACCGCCATCGCCGACTTCGAGGCGGTCCCGAACTCGCTGTTCCTGTTCCGCGCCTTCAGCCAGTGGGTGGGCGGGATCGGCATCCTGGTGCTGTTCATCGCCGTCTTCCCGCAGCTGGCGATCGCCGGGCGGCAGCTGTTCCACACCGAGATGCCGGGACCCACCGAGGAGCGCCTCACGCCGCGCCTGCGGCACACCGCCGGCATCGTGCTGACGGTGTACCTGGGCCTGTCGCTGGTGTGCGGCGTCGGCTACGTCCTGGCCGGCATGCCGGTGTTCGACGCGGTGGCGCACGCGTTCACCACCGTGGCCGCGGCGGGCTTCAGCCCCAGCGCCCGCTCCTTCGAGAGCTACGACCCGGCGACCGACTGGGTGGCGCTCGTGTTCATGACGCTGGCGGCCGTCAACTTCGCGCTGCTGTGGCGCGCCTTCGTCGGCCGGCCGCGCGACCTGTGGCGCGACCCGGAGCTGCGCACCTACGTGGCCATCGTGCTCGTCGTCGGCACGTTGGTCACGGTCCAGCTGTGGTCGCTGTACGCCCCCGCCGACGCCATCCGCCACGGCTTCTTCCAGGTGGTGTCGGTCGTGACGACGACCGGCTACGCCTCCACCGACTTCGACGCCTGGCCCGACGCCGCCCGTTCGCTGCTGGTGTTCCTCATGTTCGTCGGCGGCAGCGCCGGCTCGGCCGCCGGCGGCGTCAAGGTGGCGCGCTGGCTCATCATCGGCCACCACAGCGTTCGCGAGGTGCGGCGCGCGCTGCACCCGCGCGCGGTGCTGCCGCTGCGCATCGGCGACCGCCGCATGAGCGAGGAGGTCGTCCGGGCCGTCGCCGCGTTCATCGGTCTCTACACGATGCTGATCGCGTTCACCACGCTGACGCTGGCGTGGCTGGGCGAGGACCTGACCACCGCCTTCACCGCCGCCGCCGCCACCGTCGGCAACGTCGGCCCGGGGCTCGGCGGCGTCGGGCCCATGGTCTCGTACGCCGACGTCCATCCGGTCGGGCGCGCCCTGCTGATCTTCAACATGTACGCCGGGCGGCTGGAGCTGGTCACGGTGTTCGTGCTGGTGACGACGGCCTGGTGGCGCTGGCCGCGCAACCTCGGTCGCCACGGTCCCCGGGCGGGCGCGGCGGGCGGCGGGGGCGATGACCACGGCGCCGCCTGACCCGGCCACGCTCGTGCCGCCGCCCCGGCCGCGACCGACGACCGGACGCGGGCGCACCGCGCCCTTCGTGGTGGGCGCCGTGCTGATCGCCGTGGGGCTGACGCTGGCGGCGTTCGGCGTCGCCGCCTGGGCGCTGGGCGAGCCGGCCGCCGGGTTCGCCTTGGGCGCGGTGGCGGGGATCGGTCCTGGCCTGGCGCTACGCCGCTGGGGGCAGGCGGGCGCCCCGACCCGGCGGCGCGGCGAGCCCACCCGCCGCGAGGCGCTCGCGGCCCTGCTGGCGGCCTGGGCGGTGGTGCCGCTGGTCGGCGCGCTGCCGTTCGTGGGCGCCGGCGCGCTGGGGCCGCTCGACGCCTACTTCGAGGCGATGTCGGGCTTCACGACCACCGGGGCGACGGTGCTGACCGACTTCTCGGCCGTGGGGCCGGTGCTGTTCCTGTGGCGCGCCGCCACCCAGTGGATCGGCGGCATCGGCATCATCGTCCTGTTCGTGGGCCTGTTCCCACAGCTGGCGATCGCCGGCCGGCAGCTGTTCTTCGCCGAGGCCCCGGGGCCCACGGAAGAGCGCCTCACGCCCCGGCTGCGCCACACCGCCGTCGCGCTCCTGAGCGTGTACGGCACCCTGACGGCCGTGTGCGCGATCGCCTACGCGGCGGCCGGCATGAGCGCGTACGACGCGGTGGCGCACGCGCTGACCACCATGTCGGCCGGCGGCTTCTCGCCACACGACCGCAGCTTCGAGGTCTTCTCGGCGCGCGTGATGTGGGTGGCGGTGGGGTTCATGGTCTTCGCCGGCGCCAACTTCGCCCTCCTCTACCGCGGGTTCGCCGGCCGCACCTGGGCGATCCTGCGCGACGTCGAGCTGCGCACCTACCTCGCCATCGCCGCCGTGGTCACGACCGCGGTCGCGCTCGTGCTCGGGCTCGACGGCTACCCGCTGGCCGACGCCTGGCGCCACGGCGCCTTCCAGACGCTGTCCATCCTCACGTCCACGGGCTACGCCTCGGCCGACTTCGGCGCCTGGTCGGAGCGCAGCCAGGTGCTGCTGCTGCTGGTGGCGTTCGTGGGCGGCTCGGCCGGCTCGGCGGCCGGGGGCGTCAAGGTGGCGCGCTGGGTGATCCTGGTGCAGCACACGAGCCGCGAGGTCCTCCGCACGCTTCACCCCCGGGCCGTACTGCCGGTGCGCATGGGCCGCCGCGTCGTGCCCGAGGACGTGCTGCGCGCCGTGGCCGCCTTCGCCACCCTCTACGTGACGCTGTTCGCCTTCGCCACGCTGGCCCTGGTGCTGCTCGGCGCGGACTTCATCACCGCCTTCTCGGCCGCCATCGCCTGCCTCGGGAACATCGGTCCCGGGCTCGGCGGCGTCGGGCCGATGCACAGCTTCGCGGAGCTGCACCCGGCCGCCAAGGCGATCCTCACGTTCTGCATGTACGCCGGCCGCCTCGAGGTGGTGACGGTGTTCGCGCTGTTCACCCACGGCTGGTGGCGGCGTCCGCGGCTGGACCGGGGGTTCGGGTGAGACCGGGCCGCGCCCGCCGCCACGCCGGCCCAGGCGGCGCGGCGCCCGCGGCCGCTACCCCTCCCGCCCCGTCGCCCGCCGTGGGGTGCGCCTTCCCGGCGCCAGGCGCAGCTCGCTGACCAGCATCGCCGCGAGCACCAGCCCGCCCCCGAGCCACCCCGACGGAGGGAGCCGCTCGCCGAGCCACCAGGCGGCGAAGGCGGTCGCGAACACGGGCTCCAGCACGAAGACCAGCGCCGCGAGCGGCGCCGCCACTGCGCGCTGCGCCGCCACCTGCAGCACCGCCACCAGCGCGGTGGCGACGACCGCCAGGTAGGCGATGGCGCCGAAGGTGGCGAGCGGCACGTCGGCGAGCGCGGCGCGCTCCGGCCACGCCCACGCCCAGGCGAGCAGCGCCATCGGCAGGTGCTGCATGCCCGCCAGCGCGAACACCGGGGCCCGGCCCGCCACCTCGCCCAGGTAGACGATGTACAGGGCGTACGCCAGGGCCGTGAGGAGCACCCACAAGTCGCCGGCGTTGACCGCGGCGAACCCGCCCTCGCCGAGGGTCAGGAGGCCGAGACCGGCCGTGGCGACCAGCGCGGCCAGGTACGCGCGCGGGGCCACGGCGCGGCGCCAGGCGACGGCCGCGACCATCGGCGTGAGCACCACGGCCAGCCCGGTGATGAAGGCGGCGTTGGACGCGCTGGTGAGGCTGAGACCGATCGTCTGGCTGGCGAAGCCGGCGAAGGCGAGCAGGCCGAGCCACAGGGCCGGCCGGAGGGCGCGTCGGTCGAAGCGCACGAATGCGAAGCAGGCGGCGGCCAGCGAGAAGCGCAGCGCCAGCAGCAGCGGCACGGGGATCGTGTCGAGCGCGTCCTTCACGATGGCGAAGGTCGTACCCCACACGACGGTGATCAGGACCAGGGTGACGACGCCCAGGGCGGGGCTCACGGCGCACCATCATCCCACGCGCAGGCCCCGTCCCGGCGGGTTCTCGCCGGGCTCGCGATGGGGGACCGGGCAGCAACGGGTGGCCATGCGATGATGCCGCCATGGACGAGCTTCGCATCGGCTTCGGCGAGGATGCCCACCGGCTGGCCGCGGGGCGGCCGCTGATCTTGGGCGGCGTGACCATCGACGACGCGCCCCGCGGGCCCGAGGCGCACTCCGACGGGGACGTGCTGCTGCACGCCGTCGCGGACGCGCTGCTCTCTGCCTGGGCGCTGGGCGACATCGGTCAGCACTTCCCCGACACCGACCCCGCCTACGGCGACGCGCCCTCGAGCGGGCTGCTCCGCGACGCGCTGCGGCTGGCCTCGGCGCGCGCCGAAGGGATGCGCCCGCGGCAGGTGTCGGCGGTCGTCACGCTCGACCGACCCAAGCTGGGGCGCCACCGCGATGCGATCGCCGCGCGCCTGGCGGACCTGCTCGGCCTCCCGGCCGACCGCGTCGGACTCACCTTCAAGACGAGCGAGGGCCTGGCGCCCGACCACGTGCAGGCGCGGGCGGTCCTCCTCTGGCGCTGACGCCGCAGCGGAGCGGGCGGGTCGCACCGCTCGCCGGCCCGAACGAGGACGGGCGCGCCCTGCGGGCGCGCCTGGTCCCCCGCGTTGGGGCCGCTCAGGTCAGCGCCACCCACACGTCGTCGCCGACGACCTCGACCGCATGGCAGGCGAGGGGCCGCAGGGCCGGCATGGTGGGCTTGCCCTCGCGCCGCAGGTCGAAGGTGGCCCCGTGGTGGACGCAGGTGACCACGCCGGCCGCGAACTCGCCGTCGGAGAGCGGGCGCTTGGCGTGGGTGCAGCGGTCGGGGAACGCGAACCAGTCGTCGCCGTCGCGCACGACCACCAGCTCCCGTCCCTCCGCCGCCACCCGCACCATGGCGCCGTCGGCGAACTCGCCCACGGCGCCGACCCGGAGGCGGCTCAGAGCTTCTCCTTGACGCCGGGCACGCCCAGCTTGGCCTGCACCACGCGCTCGACGTACTGCGACACCTTCGGCAGCGTGACGCGGCTGGTGACCTCGTACAGGAAGCCGGTCACCAGCACGTGCTCGGCGACCTCGGGACGGAGCCCTCGCGACATCAGGTAGAAGCGCTGGTCCTCGGGCACCGGGCCGCTCGTCGAGCCGTGCGAGCACTTGACGTCGTTGGCGCCGATCTCGAGCTGCGGGATCGACACGACCTCGGACTCGCCGTCGAGCAGCAGGTTGCGGTTGGTCTGGTAGGCGTCGGTCTTCTGCGCCCCAGGGTCGACGACGATGACCCCGGAGTAGACGGCGGTGCTGGCGTCGCGCAGCGCCCCCTTGAAGAGCAGGTCGGAGAGGCCGTGGTCGGTGGCGTGGTGCTGCACCGTGTACTGGTTGAAGTGCTGGCCCTCGTCGGCGAAGTAGAGGCCGAGCATCTCGCTCTCGGCGCCGGGCCCCTCGAGCCGCACCTCGACCTCCGCGCGGGCGGCGTCGCCCCCGAGCGACACGGTCAGCGACTCCAGCCGCGCGTCGCGGCCCAAGCGGGCACGGATCTTGTTCTGCTGCATGGCGTCGCGGCTCCAGTTCTGGAGCGAGACGTAGCGCAGCTTCGCGCCGTCCTTCAGCACGATCTCGGTGGCGGCGTGGTGGGCCAGCCGCTCGCCGATCGGCTCGCTGGTGTACTCGTCGAGGAACGTCACCCTGGCGTTGACGTCGACGACGATCAGCGTGCGGCCGGCCGACAGGCCGCCGCGGTCGGCCGTCGTGAACGTCCCCAGCGGCAGCGCCACCTCGACGTCGCGCGGCACGTAGAGGAAGGTGCCGTTGGTCCACAGCGCGGCGTCGAGCGCCGCGGCCTTGCTCATGGTGGCGTTGACGACCGAGTACAGGTGCTCGCGCACCAGCGCCTCGTGGTCGCGTACGGCCGTGCGCAGGTCGGTGAAGACGACGCCGCCCTGGCCGACGTGCCCCGCGCGCCGCACGACCTCGCCGTTCTTGATGACGAGGGCCGCCTCGGCGTCGGAGTCGGCGATCCGCATGGCGACGCGGTCGACCACGGCGTCGTCGCGCGGGCCCTCGACCAGGTCGAGGCCGTCGATGGCGAAGCGCTCGAGCTGGGTGTAGCGCCACACCTCGTCGCGGTTGGTGGGGAACGGCGTCGCGGCGTAGGTGCGCAGGGCGGCGCGGCGCTCGTCGGCCAGCCACTGCGGCTCGCCGAAGCGATCGACCAGCGCCTCCACCGCCGCCGCGGAGACGGCGGCGTTCTCCTTCAGGGCCGCCACCTCAGCCGACGCTCCCTTCCATCTCGAGCTCGATCAGGCGGTTGAGCTCGACGGCGTACTCGAGCGGCAGCTCCTTCGCCACCGGATCGAGGAAGCCGCGCACGATCAGCGCCATGGCCGCGTCCGCGGGCAGGCCGCGCGACTGCAGGTAGAAGATCTGCTCGTCGTTCAGCTTGCTGACGGTGGCCTCGTGACCCACGTGGGCCGTCTTCTCGTTGATCTCGATGTAGGGGTAGGTGTCGGTCTTGGCCTTGTCGTCGAGCAGCAGGGCGTCGCACTCGACGTTGGAGCGGGCGTTCGTGGCGCCATCGTGGATCTGCACCAGGCCGCGGTAGCTGCTGCGTCCGGTGCCCTTCGAGATCGACTTCGACACCACGCTGCTGGTCGTGTTGGGCGCGGCATGGATGACCTTGGCGCCGGCGTCCTGGTGCTGGCCGTCGGTCGCGAACGCGATCGAGAGGACCTCGCCGTGGGCGCCCTCCCCGACCAGGTAGGTGCTGGGGTACTTCATCGTCACCTTGGAGCCGAGGTTGCCGTCGAGCCACCCCATGGAGGCGCGCCGGTGGACGATCGCCCGCTGGGTGACCAGGTTGTAGACGTTGTGGGACCAGTTCTGGATGGTCGAGTAGCGGACGTTGGCCCGCTCCTTGACGATGATCTCGATCACGCCTGAATGGAACGAGTCGCTGTTGTAGGTCGGCGCCGTGCAGCCCTCGATGTAGTGGAACTTGCTGCCGGGCTCGGCGATGATCAGGGTGCGCTCGAACTGGCCCATCGACTGCGCGTTGATCAGGAAGTACGCCTGCAACGGCACGTCGATCTCCACGCCCGCCGGCACGTACACGAACGAGCCGCCCGACCAGACGGCGCTGTTGACGGCCGCGAAGTAGTTGTCCTCGGGCGGGATGACGGTGGCGAAGTGCTCCTTGAACAGCTCCGGGTGCTGCTGCAGGCCGGTGTCGCTGTCGAGGAAGATTACGCCCTTGCGCTCCCACACCTCCTTGAGGTTGTGGTAGACCATCTCGCTCTCGTACTGGGCGCCGACGCCCGCGAGCATCTTCTGCTCGGCCTCGGGGATGCCGAGTCGGCGGTAGGTCTCGCGCACCTCCTCGGGGACGTCGTCCCACGAGTTCGTGCCCTTCTTGTCCTGCGGGCGGATGTAGAAGTAGATCTCGTCGAAGTTCAGGTGCGAGAGGTCGGGGCCCCACTTCGGGCGGCCCTTCTTCTCGGCGATCTCCAGCGCGCGCAGCCGGAACTGGAGCATCCACGCGGGCTCGTTCTTGTGGTAGCTGATCTGCTCGACGACGCGCCGGCTCAGCCCCTTCTCGGAGCGGAAGGCGTAGTTCTCGGACAGGTGGAAGCCGTACTGGTCGGTGTGCGCCATCCCCTCGAGCTTGGCGGCGTCGGGGTGGGCGTCCTGGGGCATCGAGTCGGCCATGGTGGCGTCTCCTTCGGCGATCAGGCGCCGGCGCGCGGTGCGTGCTCGGGGTCGCCGACCGGGTTGAGCCCGGCCTCGACGCGGACCCAGTCGTAGCCGCGGGTGTCGAGCTCCATCGCCAGCTCCTTGGGGCCTTCCTTGACGATGCGGCCGGCCGACATCACGTGAACCCGGTCGGGCACGATGAAGTTGAGCAGGCGCTGGTAGTGGGTGATCACCAGGGCGCCGAACTCGGGGCCGCGCGCGGCATTGACGCCCTGGGCGACGACCTTGAGGGCGTCGACGTCGAGGCCGGAGTCCGTCTCGTCGAGGATCGCGTAGCGCGGCTCGAGCACCAGCAGCTGCAGGATCTCGGAGCGCTTCTTCTCGCCGCCGGAGAACCCCTCGTGCAGGTTGCGCTCGATGATCGACTCGTCCCAGTCGAGCGCCTTCACCGCACGCTGCAGCTTGGCGTAGAACTCCATGACGCCGATCTCGTCCCCCTCCTCGCGGCGGGCGTTGAGCGCCAGGCGCAGGAAGTTGGCGATCGACACGCCGGGGACCTCGACGGGGTACTGGAAGGCCAGGTAGAGGCCGGCCCGGGCGCGCTCGTCCGGCTCCAGAGCGAGGACGCTCTCGCCGTCGATGAGGATGTCGCCGCTGGTGACCTCGTACTGCGGGTCGCCGGCCATGACCTTCGCCAGCGTCGACTTGCCCGAGCCGTTCGGACCCATCAGCGCGTGGACTTCGCCGCGGGGGACCGCCAGGTCGACCCCCTTCAGGATCGTCTCGCCGTCGACGATGCGGGCGTGCAGGTCACGGATCTCGAGGCTGTGCTGACTCATCGCGGGTCCTCTCGGGGCCGGTCGCTGTCCGGCGTTGGGTTGGGCGCTGCTCGCCACCGGGTCCGGCGGGTGCCTACCCACCTAACTCGGATTCGTTCCGATTCCGATTCTACACGCGGACATCGAGGGAACGTATAGCGCACGACTCAGGATTGCGACCGGGCGTGCGCCGGGCGCCGCTCGGGTGACCGCGTCGCCCTGGCGTCACCAGGGCCTCAACGGCGCCGCCCGAACGGCCACCAGCCGCGCTTGGGACGCGCCTCCGCCTTGCCCACCGCGGGCACCGGCGTGGCCCGCGACGACCCCGGACCGCCGTCGCCGGCCGCGCCGTCGGGGCGACGGGCCCCGCCGCGGCCGACCGTCGATGCGTCGGGTGGCGGCGTGGCCGCCTCCGGCGCCGCGAAGCCGATCGCCTCGCGGTAGGCGGCGAGGAAGCTGGCCACGTCCGGGAAGCGTCGCTCGGAGTCACGCGACAGTGCCTTCGAAACGACCCGCGGCACGCGGGCAGGCAACTCGGGGCGCACCGCCTTCAGGTCGCGCGGCAGCGAGTGCAGGTGGGCGACCATGAGGGCCTCGTAGCTCGCACCCACGAACGGCCGCTCGCCGCTGAGCACCTCGTAGGCGAGCACGCCCAGCGAGTAGACGTCGCTGCGCACGCTGGTGGAGCGCCCCTCGAACAGCTCGGGGGCCATGTAGAAGGCGGTGCCGACGCGCTCCTCGGCGTCCTCCGCTTGGAACGTGCCGGTTCCGAAGTCGCCGAGCTTGGCATGCCCGTCGCCATCGATGAACACGTTCGCGGGCTTGACGTCGCGATGCAGCACCCGCCGCTCGTGGGTGTGCAAGAGCCCCATCGCCACCTCGTGAACCAGCCGCGTGGCCATCTCGATCGGCAGCCGCCCGCGCTCGAGCAACAGCTGGTCCAGCGTGCCGCCGGCGCAGTACTCGAGCGCCAGGAAGGCCTCGGGCCCCGTCGGCCGGCCGGCGAAGGCGCGGACCACATGCGGGTGATCGAGCTTGAGGGTGATCTGCACCTCGTTCTCGAACATCCGGCGAAGGACCGCGTCGGATTGCAGGTCGGGCCGTGGCAGCTTCAGCGCGACCTCGCGTGCAGCCACGGCCTCGCGCGCGAGCCACACCACGGCGGTGCGGCCGGCACCCAGGCGCTGGAGCACCTGGTACCCCGCCGGTGCCCGGTTGGGGGCCTCGCTCATGGGCGCCCTCGCGGCGCGCGGCGGCTCAGAGGTCCAGCGCCTCGCCCGGCGCCAACGGGTGGACGACGGCGCCGCCGGCGGCGTCGCCCAACGCCGCGACGGCGTCGCGGAACGCGATCGGGTCCTGCTCGATCAGCGCGAAGGTGCCGTGGTGGATCGGGATCACGTGCCGAGGGCGCAACAGGCGGACGGCCTCGACCGCCTCGTCGGGATCCATCGTGTAGTGGCCACCGATCGGCAGCAACGCCACGTCGAGACCGTGGCGGCCGATGAGCGCCATGTCGCCGAACAGGCCGGTGTCGCCGGCGTGGTAGACGCGGCGGCCCCCCATCTCGACGATCACGCCCATCGGCATGCTGCCGTAGCTGCCATCGGCGAACCCAGAGGAGTGCCAGGCGGGCGTGAAGCGCAATGAGCCGAACGGGAGCGCGACCTTGCCGCCGATGTTGGCTCCGAGGAACTCGGCTCTGCCGAGCTCCTCGGAGCGGCCGCGCCCCTGCAGGTTGGCCACGATCTCGACCGACGAGACGATCGTCGCGCCGCAGCGGCGCGCGATGGCCAGCGCATCACCCACGTGGTCGGCGTGGGCATGGGTGATGACGATGACCGCGGGCGACAGCGCCTCGGCGGCGATCGCCGCCTTCGGGTTGCCGGTGAGGAAGGGATCGACGAGCACCTCGTGCGTGCCGTGCCGCAGCGAGACGGCGCTGTGGCCGAAGAACGTGAGCTTCATGGCACCTCCCTGCCACGCCCCCGCCGCCATCGGGCCTCAGACGGGCCGCAGATGGATGAGGGCGAGGTAGTACGCGACGGCCGCGACGACTGGCAGGCCCAGCACGCCCACGGCCTCGAGGTCGCGGCGGACGGCCGCGAGGGCGGCGCCCGCCACCACCGCGGCCACGAACAGGAACGGGTACGCCAGGAACAGCGTGCGCCACGCCCCCTCGAGCTGGAGGTCGAGGATCGTGCCGCCGTTGCGCCCGAGCAGGCCGAGGGCGCCCATCGTCCAGAAGAAGAGGACCGCGCCCCCGCCAACCATGCCGGCGAACGCGCCCAGGATGGTGCCGGTGCGGTCGCCCGCGTGCGGGTCGCCGATGGCGGCGGGGGATGGAGCGGTCTGAGCGGTCATCGCAGGGTTCACCTCTCGGGCGTGGCGCACGCCGCGGGCGGCGCGGCGGTACACGCGGCGCGCACGCCCGGTCGCGGCGTGGACCGAGTGTACCAGAACGTCTCGGACGCGCCTGCCCCTGGTACAGTGGTGCGCTTACGCCGCCGGCTTCCGTCGGCGGCCGCCGGGAGGCGCCGATGCAGGACCTCGTCATCCGAGGAGCGCGCGAGCACAACCTCAAGGGCATCGACCTCACCATCCCCCGCAACACCTTCGTCGTGTTCACCGGCGTCTCGGGCTCGGGCAAGTCCACCCTCGCGTTCGACACCATCTACGCCGAGGGCCAGCGGCGCTACGTCGAGAGCCTCTCGGCCTACGCCCGGCAGTTCCTGGGCGTCATGGACAAGCCCGACGTGGACGCGATCGAGGGGCTGTCGCCGGCCATCTCCATCGACCAGAAGACGACCAGCCACAACCCGCGCTCGACCGTCGGCACCGTCACCGAGATCCACGACTACCTGCGCCTGCTGTTCGCCCGGGCGGGCACGCCCCACTGCCCGGTGTGCGGGCGCACGATCGAGCGTCAGTCGGCGTCCGAGATCGTCGAGCGGCTCATCACCCGCTACCCGGGCGCCCGCGCGCTGCTGCTGGCGCCCGTCGTGCGCGGCCGAAAGGGCGAGTACCGCAAGCTCTTCGCCGACCTCAAGAAGCTGGGCTTCGCCCGGGTGCGGGTCGACGGCGTCGTGCAGACGATCGACGAGGCCGCCGACGCCAACCTCGAACGCTACGAGAAGCACGACATCGAGGTCGTCATCGACCGCGTGAAGATCGACGAGAGCGACCGCTCCCGCCTGGCGGAGTCCGCCGAGCTCGCGCTCGCGACCGGTGAGGGCCTCATGCGCGTCTTCCTGCCCGACGACGGCGTCGACGAGCTCTACTCCGAACGCTTCGCCTGCCCCGAGCACGGCACCTTCCTGGAGGAGCTGGAGCCGCGGGTGTTCTCGTTCAACACCCCCTACGGCGCCTGCGGGCACTGCTCGGGGCTCGGCCACCTACAGCAGTTCGACCCCGACCTGGTCGTGCCCGACGACGCCCTGTCGATCGCTCAGGGCGCCATCGCCCCGTGGACCGGCGCCCGGGTCGACGGCGGCAAGGTCTTCTACTGGGACCGCCTGCGGGCCATCGCCGACCACCACGGCGTCGACCTCGGCACGCCCTGGCGCGACCTGCCGCAGGCCTTCCGCGCCACCGTCCTGTACGGCACCAAGGACGCCATCGAGGTGGTCTACACGCGCGGCGGCCGCGAGACGATGCGCTTCCGGGCGGACTTCGAAGGCGTCATCCCCAACCTCGACCGGCGGCTGCGCGAAGTCCAGACCGAGTACGCCCGCGAGAAGCTCGAGAGCTACATGTCGCTCGTGCCCTGCCCCGAGTGCCACGGCAGCCGCTACAAGCCGGAGGTGCTGGCCGTGCGGGTGGCCGGCCGCAACATCGCCGACGTGTCCAACCTGACGGTGGTGGACGCCCGCTCCTTCTTCGGCGGCCTCGAACTGGGGGGCGCCGCGGGCGACGTCGCGCGCCCCATCCTGCGCGAGGTCAACGCGCGCCTCGGGTTCCTCGAGGACGTTGGCCTGGACTACCTATCGCTCGACCGCAGCGCCAACACGCTGTCGGGCGGCGAGGCGCAGCGGATCCGCCTGGCCACCCAGGTGGGGTCCGGACTGACCGGCGTGCTCTACGTGCTCGACGAGCCCTCCATCGGACTGCACCCGCGCGACAATGCCCGCCTGCTGCGCACGCTGATGCACCTGCGCGACCTGGGCAACACCCTCATCGTCGTCGAGCACGACGAGGAGACGATGCTCGCTGCGGACTTCATCGTCGACCTCGGCCCCGGCGCGGGTGTGCACGGCGGCGAGGTGGTCGTGGCGGCGCCGCCGGCGGAGCTGATCTTGCACCCCGATTCGCTCACCGCCCGCTACCTGCGCGGCGAGTTGCGCATCGAGGTCCCGCTGCAGCGACGCGCCGGCAACGGCAAGGCGCTCAAGGTCGTCGGGGCCCGCGAGCACAACCTGCGCGACCTCACCGTCGAGGTGCCGCTGGGCACACTGACCTGCGTCACCGGCGCCTCCGGCTCGGGCAAGTCGACGCTGGTGCACCGCATCATCCACGCGTCGCTGGCCAAGCGGCTCTACCGCGCCAAGGCCGCGCCCGGCGCCCACACCCGGCTGCTCGGCACCGAGCACGTCGACAAGGTCATCGAGATCGACCAGAGCCCCATCGGCCGCACGCCGCGCTCGAACCCCGCCACCTACACCGGCATCTTCACCGACGTGCGCGACCTGTTCACCCGCGCGCCCGAGTCGCGCAAGCGCGGCTACCGCCCCGGGCGCTTCTCGTTCAACGTCAAGGGGGGTCGCTGCGAGGCCTGCAAGGGCGACGGCACCGTCAAGGTCGAGATGTACTTCCTCCCCGACATCTACGTCCCCTGCGAGGTCTGCAAGGGGGCGCGCTACAACCGCGAGACGCTCGAGGTGAAGATCCGCGGCGAGTCGATCGCCGACGTGCTCGACATGACCGTCGACGAGGGCCTGGCGTACTTCGAGAACATCCCGACGGTGGCCCGCAAGCTCAAGCTGATGCAAGACGTGGGCCTCGGGTACCTGCGCATCGGCCAACCCTCCCCCACCCTCTCGGGCGGCGAGGCGCAGCGGGTCAAGCTGGCGTCGGAGCTCGGTAAGCGCTCCACCGGCAAGACGCTCTACATCCTCGACGAGCCGACCACCGGCCTGCACTTCGACGACACCCGCAAGCTGCTCGACGTGCTGCACCGGTTGGTGGACGCGGGCAACACCCTGTTGGTCATCGAGCACAACCTCGACGTCGTCAAGACGGCCGACTGGATCATCGACCTGGGGCCCGACGGCGGCGCCCGCGGCGGCACGCTGGTGGCGGCCGGCACCCCGGAGGACCTGGCGCGCCACCCGACCAGCTCCACCGGCGCGTACCTCCGCCGCATCGCCGAGCTGGCGCGCCGCCTCGACGCGGTCGCCTGACCGCGTCCGACGGGTAGCATGGCCACGTGATCCGCACCGCGCCCGAGCCCCAGCGCTCGATCATCGGCACCTTCCTGGTCCTGGCCGCCGTCGTGGCGGCGGTGGCGCCGATGTCCGTGGCGCTGCGCTCGGCGGCGGTGGCGCTCTTCGCCTACCTGGCGTTCGCGGCGGGCGGCATGCCCTTCGCCTACGTGGCGGCGCTGGTGGCACCGGCGCTCGGCCTGCTCGGCGGCGACGCGGCCTGGCTCGTCATGCTGCCGATCGTCCTGTCCGGCAACCTGCTGGCGATGCTGGGGCTGGAGTACGCCTGGCGCTGGGCCGCGATCCTCGTGTCGCCCCTGCTGCTCGTCACGCCCGCCGTGTTCGCGCAGGCCATGGCGCAGCGCGACCTGTTCCGCATCCAGCTGCCGTGGGACGACGGCCGCGGCGCGTGGGTCGGGCTTCACCTGCTGGTGGGCGTCTTCGGCGTGCTGGTCGCCCTGCTGATCGACCGGCAGCGCGGGCGCGACGAGCGCCGGGCGGCCACCGTGCGATCGCCGACCCTACGCGACCACGCCGTCCCGAGCCACGAGCGCGGAACCATTGGCCGCGAGCGCGGCACCGCCGGCCGCGAGGGCGGCACCGCCGGCCGCGAGCGTGGCACCGCCCCCCGCGGGCGCGGCGCCACCGGCCGAGGGCGCGCGGACTGATCCGTGCGCGCCCGGCTGTCCACGTTGGGGCGACACCCCGCCGGCCGCTTCGCCCGCGGCCTGATCGCTCGCTACGGCCGCGCGCGCGTCCCGCTCCTGGCCGCCTCGCTGGCGTACTACGCGGCGTTCGCGCTCGGTCCCCTGCTGCTGCTGCTGGGCGGCTGGCTGGCGTTGGCGCTGCGCGATCGCCCACAGCTGGCCGAGCCGTACCGCGAGGCGCTCACCGACCTCACCGCACAGCTGCTGCCCCTGCAGGTCGAGCCGGGCGAGCTGGTCGACACCAGCTTCGCGCTCATCGTGACGCAGCTCGGCGAGGGGGCGCTGGTGCGCTCGGTGCTCTCGGTCCTCGTCTTGCTGTGGGCGTCGTCCAGCTTCTTCGCATCGCTGCAGATCGCGCTCGAGATGATCTTCGAGGTGCGCCGGCCCCGCGGCTTCATCGGCAAGCGCGCCGTCGGCCTCCTGCTGGTGATCGCGGTGGCGGTGTTCGTGGTGTTCGAGCTGCTGGGCGGCGCGGTGCTGGCCGGCCTCGGCCAGGTCTGGATGCAGCTGCACAGCTTCGCGGCGGGATTCGACGTGTCCCTGCCCGTCCTGCGGCTGCCGGCCGCGTTCGACCTCCTGCGGGCCGTGGCCGCCACCACCGTGTTCACCCTGGCCTTCCGCTACCTCCCCGGCCGCGGCAGCGACCTCGTCGGGGCGGTCGTCGGCGGCGCCGCCTGCACCCTCAGCCTCATCGTCATGCGGGGGCTGCTCGTCGCCGGCTTCTCGATCGAGCGCGTCAACCTGGTCTATGGCGTCGTCACCGGCCTGGTCGTGTGGCTGTTGTGGCTCTACGCCGCCCTGTGGCTCTTCCTGCTGGGCGCCGTCCTGGCGGCGGAGGTGGCGCGGGCGCGCCGCCGTGGTCAACGCCTCGCGGCGCGCCGCGGCGCCGGCCGGCCGGCCGGCGATCCGGTCGCCACCGACGTACACTGAGGCGCGATGGACACGACCCCGCCGCCCCCCGGGCGCGTCCCGCCCCCCTTCTACCTGCTCGCCTCCATGGTGGTGCGGCTCTTCGTGCGCCTCGTCTACGGCCTGCGCGCAAGCGGCCAGGAACACGTGCCCCGAACGGGGGGTTGCGTGGTCGGGGTCAACCACGTTTCGGCCTGGGACCCGCTGGTGGTGGGCATCTCGACGCCGCGCGAGATCCACTTCATGGCCAAGAAGGAGCTCTTCGCGTGCTGGCTGAGCCGCCGCGTCTGCCGCGGCCTGCGGGCCTTCCCCGTCGACCGCGCCGCGAACGACATCGGCGCCGTGAAGGAGGCCCTGCGGCGGCTGCAGCGCGGCCACGCGATCGGCATCTTCTTCGAGGGGACGCGCCGCGCCCGCGGCGACGGTGCCGCCCACGAGGGCGCCGCCTTCCTCGCCCAGCGAGCCGGCGTGCCGCTCGTGCCGGCGGCCATCTGGCGCGACGGCCACGCCTTCCGGGTCGCCTTCGGCCCGGCGTTGCGCGCCGGCGGCCGCTCGCGCGAGGAGACCGCGCGGCTCACGACCGAGTTGGCCGCCGCGGTAAGGGCGTTGTTACCGTCCAGGACGTGACCTTCGGCGGCGCCGCGGGTTCGCTTCTGGAACCGAACGAAGAAATGTCGTCCTGGTCGAGACTCGCTTGTGACGAATCCAACGAACGCCGTCCCACTCTTGCCTAAGCGCATGGCCCGTGCTACAGTTTGGCCACGCCGCACGTCCGTAGAGGAGGCAGTCCACATGGCGAAAACGAAGACCGTGTCGAAGGCGGATCTGGTCGACACCGTTGCCAACGCGACGTCCATGAAGAAGAAGGACGTCAAAGAGGTGATGGACGTCATGCTCGACAAGGTCAGCGCGCACCTCGACCTCGGCCACAAGGTGCAGCTGACGGGCTTCGGCACGTTCGAAGTGCGCAGGCGCAAGGCGCGCACGGGCGTGAAGCCCGGCACGACCGAGAAGATCAAGATCCCCGCCAGCAAGTACCCAGCGTTCAAGCCCGGCAAGTCCCTCAAGGAGCAGGTCAAGAAGTAGACGCCTGCCCCGTGGGCGGAAGCCCTGACCGATCGTGGCGGCGGGTCCTGCGGGACCCGCCGCTCTTCCGCGTGCGGCCACGACGCCCGGACGGCCCGCGCTCCGCTACACTGCGCGGCGATGAGCCTCCTCGACGTCATCGGCCCCGTCATGGTCGGTCCCTCCTCGAGCCACACGGCCGGCGCGTGCCGCCTGGCCCTGCTGGCGCGGCACGCGCTCGGGGTCGCCCCGACGCGCGCGCGCTTCAGCCTGCACGGCTCCTTCGCCAAGACCGCGCGCGGCCACGGCACCGACCTCGCGCTGGTGGCCGGCACCCTGGGCGCGTTCCCCGACGACCCACGGATCGCCCGGGCGTTCGACGTGGCCCGCGAGCACGGCCTGGACCACGACGCCACCACGGCCGACCTGGGCGACGTGCACCCCAACACGGTGCGCATCGCCCTGGAGGCGGACGACCTGCGGGTGTCCCTCACCGGCTCCAGCCTCGGCGGCGGCCTGGTGAAGGTGTTCGAGCTGGACGGCTTCCGCATCGACTTCTCCGGCGCCCACCCGACCCTGCTGATCCGGCACCTCGACACGCCGGGCGTCATCGCCCGGGTCGCGCGGGTCATCGCCGACGACGACGTCAACATCGCCACGCTGGTGAGCGCGCGCCGCAAGCGCGGCGGCGAGGCGATGATGTCGATCGAGATCGACCGCCCGCTGTCCCGCCCCGCCAGCGCGTACCTGCAGCACCTGCGCTACGTCACCTGGCTGCGCGAGCTGCCCGAGGTCATGCAGGGGTCTGACGCGGCGGCCGCGGTCGCCCTTTCCGGCCGAACCGAGGCGACGCCGTGACGCTGGCGGACCTTGCGGCCGCCCGCGGCCCCGCCTCCGAGCTGGTGCTCGCCGAGGAGGCGCCGACGCCCGCGGAGCGGGCGCAGCTGCTCGAGGGGCTGCGCGGGCGCCTGCGCGAGATGCGCGCATCGATCGAGCGGGGGCTGGCGAGCGACGCGCCCAGCCGGACCGGCATGGTCGGCTGGAACGCCAAGACCCTGTGGAACGCGCCCGACACGTTGCGGGTGCCACTCTTGCGGCGGGTGCAGGCGTACGCCATGGCCGTCAACGAGGAGAACGCGCGCATGGGCCGCATCGTGGCGGCGCCGACCGCCGGCTCGGCCGGCACCCTGCCGGGCGCCCTGCTGGGCGTGGCCGACCATCTCGGGCTCGACGAGGACCTGCTGCTGGCGCCACTGGCGCTCGCCGGCGGCATCGGCCAGGTGATCTCGGGCTCCATGTTCATCGCCGGTTCCACGGGCGGTTGCCAGGCCGAGATCGGGTCGTCGGCGGCCATGGCGGCCGCCGCCGTCACCGAGGCCATGGGGGGCGACGCCGCGGCGTCGGTGCACGCGGCGGCGATGGCGCTGATGAACACGATCGGCCTGGTGTGTGATCCCGTCGGCGGCTACGTCGAGGTCCCCTGCGTGTCGCGCAACGCCTTCTACTCAGTCCACGCCGTCGCCTCGGCGCAGCTCGCCCTCGCCGGCATCACCTCCCCGATCCCCCCCGACGAGGTCGTGTTGGCGATGGCATCGGTGGGCCGGCTGCTGCCGCCGGAGCTGCGCGAGACCGGCGAGGGCGGTGTCGCGGACACGCCCACCGGCCGTCGCATCGCGCTGCAGATGGCGCGCTGACGCCCGCGCAGCTGGGACCCGGCCGGACGAACGCCGGCCGCGGGACGAGCGGCGGCCGCCGGACGGTGGCCCCGACCACGCACCGCTCGTGAAACCTGGCGCATACTTCGTAGGGACGTTCGTCCCGGGCGGTCGCCGACCGCCCCCCACGAGAGGAGCCGACCCATGCGCGCCAAGCGTTCACGCCCACACGTCGTCGTCGTCGGCGCCGGGTTCGCCGGTCTCAGCGTCGTCCGGGGCCTGCGCGGCGCCGGCGTCGACGTCACGCTGGTCGACCAGCGCAACTACCACACCTTCCAGCCGCTGCTGTACCAGGTGGCCACCGCCGGCCTCGACGCCGGCGACGTGGCCCATCAGGTCCGCGACATCTTGCGCGACGCCCGGCACGCCCGCTTCCGCATGGGCCGAGTGGTGGGGCTCGACCTCGAAGCGCGCGCGGTAACGCTCGACCTGCCGGCCGACGCCGGCGCCGTGCCGACGGCCGCCAACGCCGCGCCGACCGACGCCATGCGTCACGAGACGCTCGCCTACGATCATCTCGTGCTGGCGCCCGGCGCCGTGTACCACGACTTCGGCGTGCCCGGCGTGGGCGAGCACGCGTTCGTGTTGAAGAGCGTCGCCGAGGCGATGGCCCTGCGCGGGCACCTGTTGCGGCGCTTCGAGCAGGCGGCCCAAAGCCCCCACGCGGTCGCCGACGGCGCCCTCGACGTGGTCCTGGTCGGTGCCGGTCCGACCGGGGTCGAAATGGCCGGCGCGCTCCTCGAGCTGTTCCAGCAGGTGCTGCCATCGGACTACCCCGAACTCGACCTCTCGCGCGCGAGGGTGGTGCTGCTGGAGGCCGCGCCGCACGTCCTGGGACCCTACCGGCCGGCGACCCGCGACTACGTCGCCCGCATCCTGCGCGGCCGCGGCGTGGACGTGCGCACGGGCGCCGTGGTGCGCGAGGTGACTGCCTCGACGGTGCTCTTGGCCGACGGCACCGTGCTGCCGTACGGCACGCTCGTGTGGGCGGCGGGCGTGCGGGCGCACCCGCTGGCCGAGGCGCTCGGCGTACCGCTCGATCGCGCCGGCCGCGTGCCGGTGCACGACGACCTGTCGCTGCCGACCCACCCCGAGGTGTGGCTGGCGGGCGACGCCGCCGGACCGGTGGGCACGGCGGGCGCCTTCCCCCAGGTGGCGCAGGTCGCCAAGCAGCAGGGGGCGCACGTGGCCCGCAGCCTGCGAGCGCGGCTGGCCGGATGGCCCACCCGCCCGTTCGTCTACCTCGACCTCGGGCACATGGCCATCGTCGGCCGCTCGGCCGGCGTGGCCGAGCTGTCGCCCGCCCTCGGCGGCTTCCGCCTGCGCGGGCTGGCCGGCTGGCTCGCCTGGCTGTTCATCCACCTCGTCCACCTGCCCGGGCACCAGAACCGGTTGCGGGCCCTCATCGGCTGGGCGTTCGAGTGGCTGACCTACGACCGTCACGCACGCCTGATCCTGGAGCCGCTCGACCGCTCCCTCGATCGAGCCGGCCCGCCGCCGCCGGCCGCGACCACGGTGACGGCCGCGGCCGGCGCGCCGGCGACCGGCGCGCCGGCGACCGTCCACCCGGTCGCCACCCGGGGCGGCACGCCCGCGCCGTCCCGCTGACGAAGCGGTACCCTCGGGGCATGGCTCTCGACCCTGCCTTCCTCGCCGATGCCCTCGCCGTTGCCCACCGCGCCGCCGACGCGGCGGCCCGCATCCATCGGGGCCACGCCGGGGCGCACCTCGACATCGGCACCAAGTCGTCGACCATCGACCTCGTGACCGAGGTCGACCAGCTGTCGGAGGCCGCCATCCGGGCCGAAGTGCGCGCCACCTTCCCCGACCACATGGTGCTCGGCGAGGAGGACGGCCAGGCCGCCGGCGACGCCCGCTGCCGCTGGATCGTCGACCCGCTGGACGGCACCGTCAACTACGCCCACGGCTTCCCCTTCTACTGCGTGTCGATCGCGCTCGAGGTCGACGGCGAGCTGGCGGTCGGGGTGGTGCTCGACACCGCGCGCGACGAGCGCTTCTCGGCCACCGCCGGCGGCGGCGCGCTGCGCGACGGGGTCCCCATCGGCGTGAGCCGCACCGTCGAGCTGGGCGCCGCCATGCTCGCCACCGGCTTCGCCTACGGCGGGCCGGCGATCGCACGCAACCTGGAACTCTTCGCGCGGGTGCTGCCCCGCGCACGCGCCGTGCGTCGCCCGGGCGCGGCCGCCCTCGACCTCTGCTACGTGGCCTGCGGCCGGCTCGACGGCTTCTGGGAGCTCGCGCTCAACGCCTGGGACGTCGCCGCCGCCATGCTCATCGTGCGAGAGGCCGGGGGCACGATCACGGGCCCGGCCGGCGCCCCCTACCGCTGGGAGGACGACGCGATGGTCGCCACCAACGGCCACCTGCATGCGCGGCTGCTGACGCTGCTCGACCTCGGGGCCGTGTTGGCCTGAGCCCGCGACGCGGCGGCCGCCGCGTCGCCCTACGCCGCGTTCGCCGCCCGGTCGGACGCCACCGGCGCCAGCTCGCCGTCGCTCAGCCCGGCGCGCGCCACGCTGAGCGCCCACAGCCGCTCGGGCGCGCCCGGCTCCAGGGCCGCCCGAGCCATGGGGCGCTGCCGCCGGTCGACCCAGTAGCCGCCGGTCGTGGCCAGCGCGGCCGGCTCGGTCGCCAGGTAGGTGAGGGTGTCGGCCCCCTGTGCGGGCGTGCGCCCGAACCACCGCTTCGCGAGGCGCACCACGGGCGTGAGCGCGCCGGCGTCGCCCGCGAACTCGGTCGCCACGAAGCCCGGATGCATCGCGTGCACCGCGACGCCCGCGCCCTCGAGCCGGCGGGCCAGCGCCAGGGTGGTGATCTGGTTCGCCAGCTTCGACTGGGCGTATGCGCCGAAGCCCTGGTAGCCGCGTCGCCGCTCGGGGTCTTCCCAACGGATCCGGCTGCCCGCCGCCGCGTTGGACGAGGTGAGGACCACACGCGCCGGCGCCGACGCGACCAGCAGGTCGGCGAGCAGCGCCACCGACACGACGGTCGACAGGTGGTTGAGCGCCCAGGTCGCCTCGATGCCCTCGGTCGTCACGCGCCGCCGGTGGTGGTAGGCGCCCGCGTTCGCCAGCAGGACGTCGAGCCGCGACCAGCGCGCGCGGAAGGCCGCCACCATCGCCCGGGTGTCGGCCAGCAGGGTCAGGTCGGCCCCGTGGTAATGGACGTCGCCGCCGGTGGCCGCGCGGATCTCGTCGGCCACCTGCCGGCCGCGTCCGCCGGGGCGCGAGACCATGACGACGGTGTCGCCGCGCGCGGCCAGGGCGTGGGCGGTCACCCTACCGATGCCGGTGCTGGCGCCCGCGACGAGGGCGACGCGGCGGCCATGGGGGCTGGCTGCGTTCATCGCGGCGACGGTAACCGAACGACCCGCGACGCGACCGTAGCCGGCGCCGCGGGCGGCGGCCCCGCCGGCACGACCCGCGCCACGGTCCGTTCGGGTCAGAAGTCGTCCGGGAACTCGAGCCGGACGCGGGGGCGCTCCGCCGCCACGGTCGCGTCCGGGCGCGGCTGAGGCACATCGGTGCGCCCACGCCCCTCGCCGCCGCCGCTGCCTGGGTCCTCGGCGGGGCCGACGGCCTCGCCGGGTTCATCGGCGCCAACGGCGTCGCGCGCGCCACCGGTGCCGCCCTGCCGCGGAGCCAGCCGCGGCAGCCTCGCCCACAGAGCCCCGAGCGGCTCCGCCCGGGGGGCGTCCACGCCCTCCCCCGACGGCCGCGCGGCGGGCACGTCGGTGACCGGGGCGGCGGGGGCGGCGACCCTGGCGTCATCGCGCCCGGACGCGTCCGCGGGGACTTGCCGGCGGGCCTCGGCAACGGCCCGTGCGGCACGGGGCTCGGCGGCGGGGCGCGCGGTGGCCACCCGGGCAGCGCGCACGGGCACGGCCACGGGCGCCGGCGTCGCCGCCGGCACGGACGCAGTGTCGAAGCGGGCCTGCCGCTCGTCGCTGGCCAGGCGCCGTACGGGCGCGACCACCTGCTCCAGCGGCGCCACCTTGAACCGTGACGCCCATGGCTCCCAGACCAGCTCCGCCCGATGCCTGTGGGTCTTGTGCCGCGGCGCCGCCGCGTAGCAGTACAGGTCGAGCCAGCCGTCGCCGCGCATGGCCAGCGGCACGTGGACCGCGACGTCGACGGCGCCCATGGCCGGCACCACGGCCTCGACCTCGGCGATCCGCGGCGCCCCACGGCTCTCCTCGCGCAGCGCCACCTCGAGCAGCTGCACCGGGTAGCGGCTGAGGTTGCTGACGGTCATCGTCAGCAGCCCGGCCTGCGCCGCGCTCGGGTCGTTGGCTCGCCGGCGGCGCGCCGGCGCCTCGCTGGGTTCGTCCGGCACGACCTCGCCCTGCGTGATCAGCAGCTGCGGCGGGCGCACCTCGAGCGGCCGCGGTCGCCCACGCCGCAACGCCGCCAGCGCCAGCAGCACCACGAGCGCGGCCATCCACCACCACATGATCGGTGGCCAGGCGTCCGGACGCCACGCGCCCTCGGCCAGCGCCTCCGCCAACGCGTCGCGCAACGCGCCGAGCGTCTCGCCCATGCGCCGCAACGTGGTCTCCAAGCCCTGCCTCCCGGGTCCGGCGCCACGCCGAACGCCCTCAGGATACGTGGCCGGCGGTGAGAAGGCTGCGCGCGCAGCACGCGCCCGCCAGCTGGTAGCGTCGAGACGTGGCGCCCCAGACACGCCGCCGTCGATCGCCCCCGGCCGCCGGTCGTGCCCACGCCGATCCGCCGTCGCCCGGGGCGGTGGCCGCCGTGCCGTCCACCACGCTCCTCGTCACCGATGACGGCAGCCGCACGCTCGTGAGCGGGCGCTACGGCGAGGCGTTCCGCTCGCGCCGCGGCGCGCACACCGAGGCGCGTCACGTCTTCGTGGAAGGCACCGGCGTCGCGCGTCGCCTCGCCGAGGGGGCGCCGACCGCCGTGCTCGAGGTGGGCCTGGGGGCGGCGACGAACCTGGCGTGGACCGCCGCCGCGGCGATCGGCGGGGGGGCGCCGCTGCGTTACCAGGCCTGGGAGCCCGACCCGCTGCCCGCCGCCGCGTGGCGCGACCTCGGCCTCGAGGCGGCGGCGCCGGCGGCCTTCGTCGCCGCCCTGCTCAGCGCGCGGGCGTCGTGGGGCCGGTTGGCGCTCGGCGAGGTGCGCGTCTGGCGCCACGGTCCGGTCCGCCTGGAGCTCGTCGTGGCGCCGATCGGCTGGCTGCCGGAGGGGCGCGTCGTGGACGCACCGAGCGTCGGCGTTGGCGCCCTTCATGAGACCGCCTTCGACGCCGTCTACCTGGACCCGTTCTCGCCGGCCGTCAACCCCGACGCCTGGACCCCCGCCGTGCTGGCGGCCCTGGCGGCGCGCCTCGGGCCCGGCGGCGTGCTCGCCAGCTACAGCGTCGCGGGTCGCGTCCGCCGGGCGCTCGCCGCCGCGGGCCTGGAGGTCGCCAAGGTGGCGGGGCCGCCGGGGGGGAAGCGCGAGGTCTTGCGGGCACGCCGGCCGCCGGGCGCGCGGCCCCTCGGTGCGGAGAACACGGCGGCGGCGTGAGCCCGCTCGCCGGCGCTCCAGCGCTGCAGGTCGCCGTCGTCGGCGGTGGGGTCATGGGCCTGTCGCTGGCGCGGTCGCTGGCGCGGTCGGGCGCCGGCGTCACGCTCTTCACGGCATCGGGCCTAGGCGAGGGCGGGGCGTCCGCCGTGCCGGCGGCGCTGCTCAACCCCTTCCGCGGCCGCAGCGGGCGCGCGCACCCGGACGACCTGCGCGCCCTCGCCACCACCTGGCGCTGGGCGGCCGAGCTGGCGTCCGCGGGCCTCGACGCGGGCGCCCACCGCAGCGGCGTGGTCCGCGTCGCCGACGGACCCAGGCAGGCCCGCGCCTTCGCGACCGTCGAGGGCCTGCAGCCCTTCGCGCCGGGCGAAGCGCCCGCGCCCTTCCGTGCGCCGCACGGCGGCGCCGTCGGCGCCGAGGGCGGCTGGCTCGACCCGCGCCGCTGGACGGCGGCGCTGGCGGCCGCGGCGCGCGCCGCGGGCGCGACGCTTCGCGCGACGGCCGAGGTCGTCGCCGTCGAGCGCACCGGCGGCGGACGCTGGCGGATCGACGGCCATGGGTTCGCGCCGGCGGTGGTCGATCGGCTCATCCTCGCCGTCGGCGCCGCGCCCTGGCCGGACGGGTGGCGGGCGGCGCTGGGCGAGCCGCCGGCCTTCGACCGGCTGGCGGGCGACGTCGTCACGACGTCGCTGCCGGCACCCGCGCTGCCGCTGGCGGGCGCCGTCTACCTGGCGCCGGCGACCACGACCGCTGGGGCGGTCGCCGCCGTCGGCGGCCACCATCGGCCCCCCGGACCGCCCGGGCCGGACGCCGCCGAGCGGTTGCGGCACGCCCTGGCGTGGGCCTGGCCGGCACTGGCGGCCGCGCCGACGCGCGCGGACGCGCCGCCGTGGTGGGGCGTCCGCGCGCACGGGCCGGGCAACCGTCCGCAACTCGTCGAGCTCGCGCCTGGCGCATGGTGGTGCGGCACGCTCGCGGGGCGCGGCTTCCTGGCCGCCGCCGATCGGGCCGAGGCGGCCGCCGCGCGGGTCAACTCCCCGCCGGCGGACGGAGCGTGAAGGCGTCGCAGGTGATGACCGGCACGCTGGGGTAGCGCGGGCGGCACGGGGTCGCGGCCGCCCGTTCGTCGACCGCCGGCGGCGCGGGGCCGCGGCCGTCGGCCGGGCGACCCGGATCGTCTGCGGGCGGGCTCAGCCGCGGGCGCCGGGCACGGCAGCGTCCGCGGGGGCGGCAGCGTCCGCGGGGGCGGCGTCCGCGGGGGCGGCGTCCGCAAGAGCGGCAGCGTCCGCAAGAGCGGCAGCGTCCGCGTGGGCGGCGGCATCCGCGGTCCCGGCCGTGCCCAGCAGCCGATCGGCCAACGCCCGGAGCCGCGCGCCATCGAATCGCCGCGCGCCCTCCGCGAGACCGACCCCGTCGTCGGCCAGCGTGAGCTTGCGGTACACGTGCGACTCGAACGGGTGCAGCACGACCTCCTTGAACACGGCGTGGCGGGGACTGGCGTTGAGCAGCAGGACCGGATGGCCGTCGGGCCGCGAGAGGCTGGCGCTCATGACGATCGTCGGCAGGTCGTAGGGCCGCTCCATCCGGTAGATGTAGTCCGGGAAGTCGGCCTCCTTCTGGAAGATCACGTCGCCGCGTCCGTCGGCATACGCGCGCATCTCACCGAGCAGCGCGCCCCACGCGCGGTAGAAGGCCTGGTCGGGGTCGGTCATGGGGTCCAGTGTACCGCGGGGCGTCGCCAGGTCGCCGCGCGTGCCGGCGCCGACGGAGCGGGGCGGCATCGCCGCGCCGTGCCCCGGCGCCCGGCTCACCAACCCACCCGCAGCTCGGTCAGGTAGCGGAACACGTTCCTCGGCTGGAACTGCGGCGACGCGGTCCGCAGCTCGAGGCGCGGGAAGCGCCGCAGCAGCGCCCCCAGCGACACCCCGAGCTCGAGCCGCGCGAGCGGGGCGCCGATGCAGTAGTGGAGGCCGAGCCCGAAGGCGAGGTGGGGGTTGGGGTGACGCCGCACGTCGAAGCGCTCGGGGTCGGCGAAGACCTCTGGATCGCGGTTGGCGGCCGCGTAGGTGAGACACAGCTTCGTGCCCGCCGGCCAGGCCTGGCCCGCGTAGGTCATGTCCTCCAGCACGAATCGCTCGAAGAACTGCAGCGGCGTGTCGTAGCGCATCATCTCCTCGATCGCCGGGCGCAGCAGGGCTGGGTCGTCGCGCACCGCGCGCAACTGATCCGGGTGACGGAGCAGCGCGAGCATGCCGTTGCCGGTGACGTTGACGACGGCCTCGTGACCGGCGTTGAGGAACAGGACGGCGTTGGCCACCACCTCGCCCTCGGTCAGCCGCTCGGGGTCGGCGTCGTGGACCGCCACCATGCGCGAGATCAGGTCATCGCCGGGAGCGAGGCGCTTGGCCGCCATCAGCGCGCGGACGAAGCCGGCGAACTCGCCCGCGGCCGCGTTGGCGGCCGCCGCCATGTCGGGCGTCCGCTCCGGCTCGAACATCCCGATGATCGCCTTCGACCACGGCAGCAGCCGGCCGCGGTCGGCCGCAGGCACCCCGAGCAGCTCGGCGATGACGGTGACCGGGATGGGCTCGGCGAAGTCGCGGATCAGGTCGAACTCGCGCGGCCCGCGCGCCTCCAGGTCGTCGATCAGCCGCTCGACCAGGGCCTCGATGCGCCCCTGCAGGGCGCGCACGTGCCGAGGCGTGAAGACGTCGTGCACCACCTGCTTGACCCGGGTGTGGTCGGGCGGTTCGATCTCGAGCAGCGAGCCGGCCTGGATCGCGTCGAAGGCGGCGTGCGCCGGGTGGGCGAGCGGGCGGTCCGAGGCCGGCGCCAGGTGGTGGGCGACGCGGCCGAGGCGGCGGTCGCGCAGCAGTGCGTCGACGTCGCGGTGACGGGTGACGATCCACTTCCCCCAACCCTCGTACCAGGCGATCGGCGCCTCGGCCCGCAGCCGCGCGTAGGTGGGATACGGGTCCTGCAGGAAGCCGGCGTCGGTCGGGCGGAACAGGTCGCCGGTGGTGGGCGAGGGCATGCGGCCATGGTACGCGAGGCGCAGCGCGGTGGCCGCGGCGGCGGCCGGGCCGCGGCGGCGGCGCGCCGGCGGTGGCGGTATGCTGGGCGGCCGTGGCCATGGACCCCCTGCTCGATCCACTGAACGATGCCCAGCGGCAGGCGGTCCTGCACGTCGGCGGGCCGGCGCTGGTGCTCGCCGGTGCGGGTTCGGGCAAGACGCGCACCGTGGTCCACCGCATCGCCTACCTCCTGCGCGAGCACGCCGTGGGCGCGCACGAGGTGCTGGCCGTCACCTTCACCAACAAGGCCGCGGGCGAGCTCCGCGAGCGTGTCCTGGAGCTGATCGGACCGCCCGCGCGCGACCTCTGGGTGGCCACCTTCCACTCGGCCTGCCTGCGGGTGCTGCGCACCTACGGCGACCGGATCGGCCTCGCGCGCGGCTTCGGGATCTACGACGACGGTGACCAGCTCGACGTCCTCAAGGACGTCATGGCGACCGTCCGGGGTCTCGAGGACGGCAGCCCGCGCGCCCTGCGCGGCGTGATCGACCGCGCCAAGTCGAACATGTGGGCGCCCGAGGCCTTCGAGGAGGCCGCCACCCGCGCCTGGGGCCGCGAGGTGAGCGGCCTGCCGGTCGAGCTGATCGCCGAGGTGTACGCGCGCTACCAGGCGCGCCTGCGGCGGGCGAACGCGGTGGACTTCAACGACATCCTCGGCCGCACGGTGGACCTGTTCGAGGCCTCGCCCGAGGTGCTGGCGCAGGTGCAGCGGCGGGCCGCGTTCGTCCACGTCGACGAGTACCAGGACACCAACGCCGCCCAGTACCGGCTGACCCAGTTGCTCGCCGGCACCGACCGCAACCTGGTCGCCGTGGGTGACCCAGACCAGTCGATCTACGCCTTCCGTGGCGCCGATCTGCGCAACATCCTCGACTTCCAGCGCGACTACCACGACGCCGCCGTGTACCGGCTGGAGACCAACTACCGCTCGGTGGGCTCCGTGCTGCGGCTGGCCAACGCGCTGATCGAGCAGAACCACGGGCGGCTCGACAAGGTGCTGCGGCCCGCGAAGGGGGACGGCGAGCCGGTCGCGCTGTTCCGCGCGAACGACCACCGCGCCGAGGCCGACTTCGTGGCGCGCGAGGTCGAGTCCTGGGTCGGCCGCGGCGGCGCCTACGACGACATCGCCGTCCTGTACCGCACCAACGCCCAGTCGCGGGTGCTGGAGGAGTCGCTGCGCAAGGCCGGTATCCCTGCCAAGATCGTCGGCGGGGTCGGCTTCTACGAGCGCAAGGAGGTCAAGGACGTCCTGAGCTACGCGCGCGCGGCGCTGAACGCGGCCGACGACGTGAGCTGGCGCCGCATCCTGGGACGCCCCAAGCGCGGCATCGGCAAGACGACCGAGGACGCGCTCGCACGATGGGCCGCGCGGCAGGGCGTGGCCTTCGCCGAGGCCGTGCGGCACGCCGACGAGGTGGCGCCCGGCACCGCGGCCGTGGCGCGGCTGCGCGACTTCGCCGCGCTGCTGGACGACCTGGCGGAGGCCGCCGAGACGCTCGCGGCGACCGCCTTCCTCAAGGCGGTCCTCGACCAGAGCGGCTACCTGCAGGCGCTGCGCGACGAGGGCAGCTTCGAGGCCCGTGCCCGCATGGAGAACCTCGACGAGCTCGTCTCGGCGGTGGCCGAGTGGGAGGCCGACGCCGGCGGCGGCATCGCCGACTTCCTCGACGAGGCCGCGCTGCTCGCCAGCGTCGACGACCGCGCCGTCGCGGCCGCCAACGACGATCTGCCCGCGTCCTCGGTCACACTGATGACGCTGCACAACGCCAAGGGCCTGGAGTTCCCGCTGGTGCTGCTGGTGGGGCTCGAGGAGGGCCTCGTCCCCCATCGCTCGGCGAGCGCCAGCCTCCCCGAGCTGGAGGAGGAGCGCCGCCTGCTGTACGTCGGCATCACGCGCGCGCAGGAACGGCTGGTGCTGGTGCACTGCGCCTCGCGCATGTCGTTCGGCCGGACCGAGTTCGCGCGCCCGAGCCGCTTCCTCGAGGACGTGCCGAACGGCATGTGGCAGGAGGTCGACGCCCTCGGCCAGCCGCAGGGCCGGGAGGCCCGGGCGGTGCGCGCCGTGTGGCGGCCGCCGCGGGCCGTGTCGCGGCCGGCGGCGGCCGCCCCCGCGGGCGGGGCCGCCCCGGCCGGCGCGGCCGCCGCCCCCGTCGCCTTCCACGGCGGCGAGCGCGTGCGCCACCCCACCTTCGGCGGTGGGACCGTCGTGGGCGTGCGCGGCGAGGGGTCCAAGGCCGAGGTCACGGTGGTGTTCGAGCAGGCCGGCGCCAAGCGGCTGCTGCTGCGCTTGGCCAACCTGAGCCCAGCCTGATTCGCGTGCTGGACGTGATCGCTCCCCTTCGAACCGGCCGCTCGGCCGGCCCCGATCGAGGTGGTACCATCGCCCGAACGGCCGCTCGGGGCCCCCGGTGCGCGAGCCCGGGCCGCGGGTGGGCACGCCCGGACCCGCGACGTCCGGAGCCGGAGCGCCCCGCCTGGGCCGCCCGGAGGAGGGCGGACATCTCGTGAACGCGAAAGCCATCGTCGTGACCTCGGGCAAGGGGGGCGTCGGCAAGACGACCGTGACGGCGAACGTGGGCGCCGCGCTGGCCAAGCTCGGTGAGCGCGTCTGCGTCATCGACACCGACGTCGGCCTGCGCAACCTCGACGTCGTCATGGGCCTCGAGGGCCGGGTCGTGTTCGACCTCATCGACGTGTTCGAGGGCCGCTGCAAGCTCCGTCAGGCGCTGATCCGCGACAAGCGGGTCGAGACGCTGTCCCTGCTGGCCGCCTCCCAGACCAAGGACAAGAGCGCGTTGTCGGAGGCGCGCATGCAGGACACGGTACGCGCGCTCCTCCACGACGAGGGCTTCGACCGGGTGATCGTCGACAGCCCGGCCGGCATCGAGGCCGGCTTCCGGACCGCCGCCTCGGCGGTGGAGGGGGCGCTGGTCGTGGTCAATCCCGAGGTGTCGAGCGTGCGCGACGCCGACCGCATCATCGGCCTCCTCGAGGCCCGAGAGATCCACGAGGTGCGGCTGATCATCAACCGCCTGCGGCCGGCGATGGTCAAACGCGGGGACATGCTCGAGGTCGACGACGTCCTGGAGATCCTCGGCGTGAAGCTCATCGGCATCGTGCCGGAGGACGAGCGGGTGCTGGTCTCCACCAACGTCGGCAGCCCCACCGCGCTCGACGACGGCGGATCGAAGGCGACGGCCGGCAGCGCGTTCCGCGACGTCGCCCGCCGGCTCCGCGGCGAGGACGTCGCCTACCCCGACCTCGACACCTCGCGGGGTGTGTTCGCCGGGCTGCGCCGCCTGTTCGGGGGTCGCTGACGTGTTCGCCTTCTTCCGCCGCCGCAGGAGCAAGGACGACCTCAAGCAGCGGCTCAAGCTGGTCCTCTCCTACGACCGCGCGAGGCTGTCGCCAGGCAAGATGGAGCAGCTCAAACGCGAGTTGATGGCGGTGGTGGAGAAGTACTTCCCTAGCGATGGCGACGACCTCAACGTCCGCTTCGAGCAGCACGGCGACCGGATGGTGCTGATCGCCGACCTGCCGCGGCACGAGCCGCGCTGAGGTCGGCACCGCACCCGACCGCGCGTGAGCGCTGTCCCTCGTCCGAGCCGACGGCCGTGATAGCGTCGGCTTCGATGGAGCGGAGCGCCGTCCTCGTGGCCGAAGCCGACCCACTGCAGCGCCAGCTGGTCGACATGTTGCTGTCCGTCGAAGGCTTCGACGTCACCTCGGTGGCATCGGGGCAGGAGGCGTTGGGCTACCTGCGCGAACGCACGCCGGCGGCCATGGTGCTGGCCGTCGATCTCCCGGGCGTCGACGGCTTCGCGCTCTGCCAGAAGGCCAAGGTCGTGGGCCGGCTGGCGCGTGTGCCGGTCGTCCTGGTCGCCGATCCGTCGGAGGGGGGCGGCCTCGACGAGGAGACGCGCAGCAAGGCGCGCGCCTCCGGCGCCGACCTGCTGCTTCAGCGGCCGCTGGGCGACAAGGACCTGCGCGAGCGCCTCGCCCGGCTGATCCAGCGGCCCGGTCCCGAGGCACCGGGCACGCCCGGGCTCATCGGTGCCGCGGACGTGTCCGGCGTTCCGACCTCGGGCGCCTCGCTCGGCTCCCAGGCGGCCAGCGAGCTCGGCGGCCTGCGCGCCGAGGTGGCGCAGTTGCGGGGCGAGAACGCGTCGCTCAAGGCGCGCCTGGCCAAGACCAAGGAGCTCGCCACGACGCTGCAGGCACAACTCGACGAGGAGCGGAAGAGGCCCAAGGGGCTGTTCGGCCGGCGCGGCTGAGGCGCCTCGCCCGGCGCGTCGTGCGGACCGCCCGCCCGCGGGCGCTCAGGTGCGAGCGGCGTGGCGCCGCGGCGCGGCCGCTCCCGGCAGGCCATCGGCGTGCAGGTGGCGATCCGCCCAGCGGTGGATGGCGCCGATGACGCCGTCGAGCTGCGCACCCGCCTCGGTCAGGCGGTAGCAGGCGCGGCAGGTGCCGTCGCCCTCGGCCCGGACGATGAGCCCGAGCGCCTCGAGCCGCGACAGGCGCTGCGTCAGCGTGGTGGGGTTGCAGCCGCCGACCTCGCGGCCGATGGCGTTGAAGCCCTTCGGCCCGGCGAGCAGGGCATGCACGATGTGCAGCACCCACTTCTCCTGCAGCACCTCGATCCCGGCGATCGCAGGGCAGCGGGGGCGCACCGTCGGTTGATCCATCGCGGCCACGCTAGCACGCCCCTCGCACGCCACAGGACGCGTGCCCGACGTGTCCGCTGCGGCCGAGGTGAGGTCGGCCACAACCGGCCATCGCCCCGGGAGCGAGCCGGCCCGGCTGGTAGACTGGAGACCCACGGGTACACCGCGGCCCTGCGCGGCCGGGAGGAGGCTTCGATGAACATCTACCAGCTCATCGGGCGCAACATCGAGATCACCGACGCCATGCGGTCCTACGCGGAGGACAAGCTGCAGCGGCTCGACCGCTTCTTCGACCAGATCGTCGACGCGCGCGTGGTCATGTCGTACGACGAGCGCGTCGGCGGCGAGCCGGCCCGCGTCGAGGTGCAGGTCAACGTCCCCAACGGCATCGTGCGCGCCGAGGAGCGTGGCGCCGACACCTACGCCGCCGTCGACCTGGTCGTCGACAAGCTCGAGCGCCAGCTGAAGCGCTTCAAGCAGCGCCTGCGCGACAAGCGAGCCGAGGCCCGTCCCGCTGCGGCCCAGGAGGAGCCCGTCGAGGGCGAGCCCAGCATCGTGCGGACCAAGCGCTACGTCCTGCGGCCCATGTCGCCGGAGGACGCGGCCGTCGAGATGGACTCGTTGGGCCACGCGTTCTACCTCTTCCGCAACGTGGACACCGACCTCGTCAGCGTCATCTACCTGCGCCACGACGGCGACTACGGCCTGATCGAACCCGCCAGGTGACCCGCTGAGGGCCCGCCGCGGGCCCGCCGAGGGCGCCCGCACGGGCGCCGCCGCGATCGGTCGCGCGCCGGGCGCTCACGCGCGTCGGGCGAACAGCGGCGCCAGCGCCAGCCCGAAGGCGAAGCCGCCGACGTGGGCCCACCAGGCGACGCCGCCGCCCATCACGCCCAGGCCGGCGACGCCCTCCCACACCTGCACCAGCGCCCAGTAGCCGAGGTACGACCACGCCGGCAGCGTCCACAGGAAGAACGGGCCGACCCCGAACAGGACCCGCAGCACCAGCCACGGCGCCACCAGCGGCACCACCACCGCCTGCACCCGCTTGCTCGGGTAGTAGCGCAGGTAGGCGCCGAGGACGGCGCTGATGCCCCCGGACGCGCCGATCAGCGGCAGCCGGGGGTCGGGGCTCACCAGCGCGTGCAGCGCGCCCGCCGCCGCCGCGCCGAGGAGGTAGAAGGCCAGGAAGCGCGCGTGACCGAGCCGGTCCTCGATGTTGTCGCCGAACACCCACAGGAACACCATGTTGCCGATCAGGTGGACCCAGCCGCCGTGAAGGAAGGCGTGCGTGACGAGCGTCGGCGCCTGCCGCCAAGGCTCGGCCGACCAGGCGGCGGGCGTCAGGCCGTAGGCGTACGCCGCCGCGAGCAGCCCGGCCTCGCCGGCGGTCGCCAGCGGCAGCACGAAGCCCGCCACGGAGGCGATCAGCAGCGCCCACACGACCCACACGGGCCCGTCCGTGGGGTTGTGGTCGCGGATGGGGATCATCCGTCGCGGTCGGGGAGGCGCTCGACCGTCTCGAGCGAAGGCCGCAGCTTGACGATGCTGCGCGCGGGCAGCACCCCACGCACGGTGGCACCCTCGTACACCACCGTCCCGCGGCCCACCACGGTGCCGGGCGCGAGCACGGCGTTGCAGCCGATGGAGGCGCCGTCGCCGACGATCGCGCCGAGCTTGCGCAGGCCCGTCGCGACCCCACCGACCGACACGCCGCCGCGCACGACCCGCAGGTTCGCCAGCTTGACGCCGGCGCCCAGGTTGACGTCGTGGCCCAGGATGCTGTCGCCCACGTAGTTGAAGTGTGGCGCCTTGGCGCCGCCGAGCAGCAGGCTGTGCTTGGCCTCGCTGGCGTGGCCCACCCGCGCGCCCGGGCCCAGCAGCACGCCGCCGCGCACGAACGCCCCGTGCCCCACCTCGGCGCCCGCCATGATCCACGCCGGCCCCTGCACCAGCGCGAAGGGACCGATGCGTGCGCCGGCCTCCAGGCGCAGCGGCCCCTCGATCACGGCGGTCGGGTGCACCTCGCCCTCGCGAAGCTCCACCAGATCGGCCAGGAGGACGTCCATGCGCGCCAGGGCCGACCACGGCGCCGCGGGGTCGAGCAGGCCGCGCCACGCCTCGGGCACGCGCTCCAGGTCGAAGAGGTCCGGCAGCGAGGGCATCGCCGCCAGTCTACCCGTCGGTGCGGTAGCATCCGCCCACGTGGACACGCTGCACCTGATCGTCAACCCCGCGGCGGGACGCGGCCGCGGGCTCGCCTTCCTCGACGCCGTGACGGCCGGCCTGCGCTCCGGCGGCCGCGAGGTGTCGGTCCACACGACGGCGCGCGCCGGCGAGGCACGCGCCTTGGTCGAGGCGGTGCCGGCCGGCGGCACGGTGGTGGCGATGGGCGGCGACGGCACCGTGCACGAGCTCCTGGCGGCCTGCCTGGCGCGTGACCTCCGCCTCGGCGTGGTTCCGTGTGGCTCGGGCGACGACTTCGCCTTCGCGCTCGGCATCGCCCGCGACGACCCGGGCGCGGCCGTGGCCACCGTCCTGGCGGGGCGCGAGCGTCGCCTGGACGTGGGCCTGGTCAACGGCGAGCCCTTCGTCAACGCCTTCGGCGCCGGCTTCGACGCCGACGTCGCGCGCCGCGTGCTGGCCGCGCCGCGCCGCTTCCGGGGCCTGGGCCGCTACCTCTACGGGATCCTGGCGGCCATGCGCGAGTTCCGTCTCGCCGAGGCGCGCCTGGAGCTGATCGACGGCGAGGGTCGCCGCCTCGCCTTCGCCGGCCCGTCGCTGCTGGTGACCGTGCAGAACGGTCCCCGCGGCGGCGGCAGCTTCCTGTTCGCGCCGGGCGCGCAGCCCGACGACGGCCTGTTCGACGTGCTGGTCGCCGGCGCGTTCGGCCGCCTGGGAACGCTGGGGATCCTGCCGAAGGTCATGCGCGGGGCCCACCTGGGCCACCCGCGGATCCACCGCTTCGCGGCCCACACGCTGACGCTGTCGTGGTCGACCGCGATGGCGGCGCATGCCGAGGGCGAGCTGCTGGCGCCGGCCGACCGCTTCGAGGTCACGCTGCGTCCGCGGGCGCTGCGCGTCCTCGCCCCCTGAGCCCGAGGGCGTGGGCCCGGCGGCCCGCGGCACCGGCCCGGTCGATGCCGGTCGTCCCTGCCCCGCCCAACGAAGCGCGCGCCCCGTCCGAAGACGGGGCGCGCGTCCGTACCGTGCTTCCGAGGCTCAGCTCAGAAGGTGACGGTGTACTTGATCGAGAAGGCCTGGGCCGACGCCGGCACGCCGTCGCGGGTGTTCTCGTACACACCGTAGGCGAAGCGCAGGTCGTAGTAGTTCCAGGTCACTTCGTAGCCGAACAGCGACTCGGACTGATCTGCGCGGTCGACGTCCTTGACCGTGCGGCCGGCCGAGATGCCGTCGTTCAGCGTGTTGAGCGTCGTGGTCATGTTCGTGCCCGTCCACGAGCCCACCCGGGCCGACAGCGAGCTGTACGGCAGCAGGAACTCCTCGAGCGTGAGGCCGACGCTCCACTGGAACTCGGTCGCCGTGAAGTCACGGGCGTCCGTGTAGGTGGCCGTGCGGTAGTTGACCGCGCCCTGGAGGCTGGGCTTCAGGAAGATGTCCAGCGCCTGGGTGCTGAGGCCGGTGCCGGCACGCAGCTCGGTGAAGTCGTTGGTGCCGACGACGGTGTCGCTGTCGCTCTCGTAGCCCACGTACGGGGTCACGGTGACGATGGAGACGGTCAGGCTGTAGTCGGCGTTGGCGTAGATCTTGGTGCGGGTGAAGTCGACGTTCCAGCGCTCGTAGCCGGCGGCGATGTTCAGGCCGGAGATGAGCGCATCGTCGGCGGCGCCGTCGTGCTTGATGCCGACGCCGAACTTGGTGGCGTAGTTGCCGTCGAGCAGGGCGTAGCCGGCGTTGACCGCGCGCACGTTGGAGCTCGCGTTCGCGACGACGCCATCGACCATGGCCATCTCGTAGAAGCCGCTGAGCGAGAAGCCGACGAACAGCTTGGCTCCGACGCTCACGCCGTAGCCGGCGTTGTCGACGTTCGGCGGGACGGCCAGCTCGGAGGTGTAGCTGTCGTAGAAGGCCGTGACGTCGAGCAGGTTGAACAGGCCGAGGGCGATCTCGCCGCCGAAGCCGGTCTGGCCGACCTGGAACGGCGTCGTCGGCACGGCGTTGTTGCGGATGCCGGCGAAGGCGAGGTCGAGGGCGCGGTAGTTGCCGCCCAGGCTCTTGACGTTGAGGAAGCCGAGGTCGGTCGAGGCCTTCGCGGTGACCCACAGCAGGCTGGTCGGAACGACCAGGGGATCACCGACCGGGACGACGGTCGACGAGTTGGCGTACTCGAACCCGATGTCGAGCAGGCCGAGGAGGCCGATCTTGCCGTCGAGGCCCCAGACGGTGGTCTGGGTGTTGTCGGCGAGCACGTCGTCCTTGTCGCCGGCGGCCGAGGCGGCCTGGGCGAAGGAGACGCCGCCCGACAGCATGATGGCGTCGCCGAAGGTGGGGGCCATGGTGCCGCGGATGCCGCGCCAGTAGCCGTTGGCCTGGTTGCTGAAGTAGCCGACCTGCAGGCCGGGGTTCAGGAACGCCAGGAAGTCGGGGGCCGACACCGTCGCCGTGTAGCCGTTGAGCTTGTTGGCGTTGAAGACGTACGGCGTGAAGCTGGTGCTGACCTCGCGGCCGAAGGTGAAGACGATCGGCGACGCGCCGATGGGCGTGAAGGTCGACTTCCACTCCTTGACGCGGAAGACGTAGCCCTCGAAGCCCGTGGTGAAGGTGGCGTCGTCGGCGATGAAGCCCTTCTTGATGTCGATGACGGCGACGCTCGAGAACGGGTTCAGGCCGCGCGGCGAGCCCTTGCCGTCGAGCGCCCGGCTGGTCGTCAGGTTCAGCGTCAGAACCGCGTTCACGACGCCGGTCTGCTGGGTGATGTCCCAACGATCCTGGGCGCGCTCGCCCGGGTCGTTGCCGGCGCCGGAGGTGCCGCCCGCGAGCTCGGAGGTGCCGGTCGAGAAGGCGGAGTTGCCCATGCCGCGCGGGTTGTTGACGCCGTACGCGCGGTCGATGTCGAAGAGGTCGCCGAGGACGCGGCCGACCTGGTACGACAGGGCGATCGAGCCGGAGACCTCGATGTTGGGCCGGGCCTCGAGCGCCGCGACGCGGTCTTCGAGACCGGCGAGCGAGGCGTCGGTGGCGGCGCTGGCGGCCGCGAAGTCGGCCTCGAGGTCCGCCACGCGGACACGCAGGTCGACCTGGTCGCGGCGGAGGAGGATGACGAAGTCGCGGATGTTGGCGATCTCGCCGGCGTTGCGGTCGATGCCCGAAAGGTCGATGTCGGGCATGACGGGCGCGGGCATCGGGGCCGACAGGCCGTCGACGCGCTGGGCGAGGAGCCGGACGACCTGGTTCAGCGCCGCCAGATCGGCGGTGTTGGCGTCCGCGGCGGCGAGCGCCTGGAGCGCGAGGTCGTAGGCGCCGTTGGCGCGCGCTTCCGCCGCTTCGGCCTGGGCCTGGGCGGTGTCGATCGCGACGCGCGCGGAGGCGAGCTGGTTCTGCAGGTCACGCAGGACGGCCTCGTCCATGCCGGTGGGCATGGCGGCCAGGGCGGCCTCGAGGGCGTCGATGCGGGCCGCGTTGGCGGCGATGGCGGCGGCGTTGGAGGCCACGCCGGCGGCGTTGGAGGCCACGCCGGCCGCGTTGGCGGCGACACCGTCACGGGCGCCGAGGATGATCGGCTCCCAGGCGGCCATGCCCGCGACGTCGTCCGAGATCGCCGCGATGGCGCTCTCGGCGGCCGCGAGGCGGACGCCCTGGGCGGCGAGGTCGGCGGCCATGCTCTGCATGGCGGCGCGCAGGGCACCGAGTTCGGCGTCCATGTTGGCGTCGATGACGGCCAGCATGCGCGTGATCACGAGCGCCATCTGGTAGCGGGTGAAGGCTTCGTTGCCGCGGAAGGTGCCATCGGGGAAGCCGATGACGATGCCGAGGTCGGCGATCTCTTCGACGGCGTCGCCGGCCCAGTGGCCGCTCGGGATGTCGGGGAAGGACACGTGGCCCATCGCCGAAACCATGCCGCCGGCGACGAGCGCCGCGAGGATCGTGATGAAGAACTTCTTCATGTGGTACCCCTTGACGTGCTGATTGAAGTCGTTCGGCGCCGTCGCGGTTCGCCATCGACCCGGGGGAGTGTCCGTGTTTCCTCTGCCCAGGGCGATCGCTCGCGCGCGGTCACCGGGTTCCGTGCCGTTCCAGGGTCGGTTCAAGGGGATACACCTCCTTCCATGTGCGACCCTGGACCCACACGGGTCCAACAGCCAGGATGGCACGCGGCGGGGGGGCATGTCAACTCGCGTGAAGCCCGGATGAGAGGCGCTCAGCGCCGTCGAGCACGCGCATCTCGCCGTTCGTGAAGCGGATCACTCAGGATCTTCTCATCGTTTGTGGGATCCCCGCCCCTCACGCACCCATCGCTCTCATGTGGGGCCCATGGCGCGCCCATCCGGCGCGCGCAACCGCGTCTGGAACACGACCCGGGCACGTTGCACCGGCGGCCGGGGAGGGACGGATGTCCCGGCCGCGGTCGCCTCACGCCCGGTGGTACGGGTGCCCGGCCCGCAGCGACGCCACCCGGTAGAGCTGTTCCAACAGGACCGCGAGCGCCAACTCGTGCGCCAGGGTGAGGTCGGAGAGGCGCCAGCGCTCGTCGGCCGCCGCCACGAGCGCCGGGTCGAGCCCATCGGCGCCGCCGACCCACAGCGTCATCCGCCCCACGCCGCGCAGCTCGAGGGCGGCCATGTGGGCCGCCAGGCCCGCGGTCGTGAACGCCCGGCCACGCTCGTCGAGCGCCACCGACCGGCCCACCGTCGCCGCCCGCAGCGCCGCCGCCTCGGCGCGGCGGCGGGCGACGAGATCGCGACCCCGGCCGGCCCGTACCGGCACCAGCTCGGTCTGCGCCAGGCCCGCAAGGCGCGGCAGGTAGGCGCCCACCGCCGACCCGAACGGGCCCGCTTCGGGGCGGCCGACGCATGCCACGCGGTAACGCACGGCTAGGCGTCGGCGTCGTCCGCCAGCCCCAGCTTCGCGAGCAGCTCCCGGCGGCGGCTCGTCCGCAGGTCCGAGGCCGCCAACGCGGCGCGCAGGCGGGGCCCGTCGATCGCCCCACGCAGCAGGTCGAGCTCCGAGCCCGACAGCCGCCGGCCGTTCAGAACGTGCTCCTCGAACGCCTCGTAGGCCAGCGGCGCGACGGCCCGCGCGCAGCGGGCGAGGACGTCGCCGTAGGCGCGGATCTCCGCCTGGGCGTGCCAGTCCATGCGCAGGCGGAGGAAGTGGAAGAGGTTGTGCAGGTCGATCTGCCAGTACATCTCGGTGTACAGCGACAGCGGCAGGTTGACCCGCGCGAGCTCGCGCGCCACCCCGTCGGCCAGCAGCCCCTCGTACGCCGCGTAGCTGAGCCGCTGGCCGGCCGCCAGCGTCTCGGCGACGCGTTCCCGCAGCTCGTCGGGCACCGCTGCGCCCGACCCCCCCTGGCGGTTGGCGGTCGACTGGTAGCGCACCTCGTCGGGTGCCGGGACGTAGAACTCGTCGCGCATGACGCTGTAGCGCCCCGACAACTCGTTGAGCCGGGCGGTGCGGTGGCGCAGCCACTGGCGCGCCACGAAGATCGGCATCTTGACGTGGAAGGTGAGGACCACCTGCTCGAACGGGCTGGTGTGCGCGTGGCGCAGGAGGTAGTCGATCAGCGCCCGGTCCTCGCGCAGGCCCTTGGTGCCTTCGCCGTACGACACGCGGGCGGCCTGCACGATGCGCGCGTCCCCGCCCAGGTAGTCGACCAGCCGCACGAAGCCGTGGTCGAGCACGCCCTGGCGCTGGTCGAGCAGGGCATCGGCGGCGGGTACGGAGGAGCGGGCCATGGGCGCATCCTACCGGGCCCGCCCGCGGCCGTAGGCCGCGGCCGTCGGCCGACGGCCGCACTCAACCGAGCGTCAGGAAGTCGTCCTCGTCGATCGAGGGCGGCGACGCGACCGGCAGCAGCGCCGCGAGCGACATCAGGTCGGTGGCCAGCGGCAGCAGCTGGGCGGGATCGTCCGCCTCGTCGACGTCGACGTGCGCCAGCAGGTGCCGCTCGCCGGCGACCACGGCCGCGCTCGGCCCCAGGTCCACCAGCCGCCGCAGCACGTCGGCGACGGCCGGGATCAGGAGCGCCCGGGCCGCCGCGGGATCGCGCGCCAGCACCGCCAGTTCCGCGTCGAGGTCGGGACGCGCCGACAGGTCGACGCGGCTCGCGCCGGTGCGGCTGGCCTCGAGGCCCTCGAGCACGGGCTCCCGCCGCGGCGCCGCGCGGAACGACACCGGCGACACCACGCGGTCGCTGCGCACCAGCCCCCACCCAGACCAGCGCACCACCCGGCCGCTCGGCCCGGCACGGGTGCGGACCACGTCGAACAGGTACAGGCTCGACTGGCCCGGCCGCCGCAGGACGTGGACGTGCCGCACCTCGGCGTCATCGAGGTCGAGGAAGCGCCGAAGTCGCTCGGCCGCCGATCCGGCGGGCTGCGCCTCGACCTGGCGCGCGAACGCGGCCCAGCGGTCGGCGCGCGACGGGGGGTGCGGGCGGCTGCGGAACCACACGGTGCGCCCAGGGGTACCACGCCGGGGCACCCGCGTGCGAGGACGCGCCGTACCGGCGTCAGACGTGGAAGCCGAACATGCGCATCTGCTTCTTGCCGTCGTCGGTCATCTTGTCGGTCGACCAGGACGGGGACCACACGAACTCGACGGCGACCTTGCTCACGCCTTCGACCTTCATGCAGGCGAGCTCGACGTCGGCCTGGATCATGTCCTGCACGGGGCAGCCCATGCTGGTCAGGGTCATGTCGACCTCGACCGCGCCGTCGTCGGCCACGTCGAGCCGGTAGACCAGCCCCAGGTCGACGATGTTGACGGGGATCTCGGGGTCGCGCACGACCTTGAGCGCCTCGATGCAGGCGGTGCGGACGCTCTCGGGATCGGGTCGGGGGTCGCTCATGCGGTCACGATATCAGGGGCGGTGCCCGTCGGGCAGCGCCGGGCGAACGACGGCGTCCCCGCCGTCCTCGCCGTCCTCGCGAACCGCGTCGCCGGCGTCGCGGGCTCGCAGGGCGCGCAGCAGGGCGTCCTCGGCCTCGCCCACGTCGGCCGCCAGCTCGTCACGCACCGCCGCCACCCGAGCGGCCACCGCCTCGAGCCGGCTGCGCTGCTCGGCCTCGGCGCGACCCACGTGGGCGTCGATGCCGACCAGCCGCTCGCCGAGCCGCATCTCGAGCCCGCTGGTGCTGCCCTCGACGACCGCCTCGAGGCCGGCGATGCGCGCCTCGATCCGTCCCGCCAGCGCGTCGAGCGCGGCCTCGCGGCCCCGGTCCAGCGCGCGCCTCGCCTCCTCCAGCTGGCGCTCGAGCGAGGCCACCTGCCGAAGCTGGCGCGCCCGGTCGAGCAGCGCGGCACCGAGGTAGACCACCGTGAGCAGCAGGGGCACGGCGAGCACGAAGGGCCACAGCGGCCAGCGGACCGAGAAGAAGAAGAGGTCGACCTCGACGGGCAGACGGAGGTTCGACCAGTTCGGCACCGCCAGCACCGCCAGCGGCACGAAGAGCACGACGGTCACCCACAGCCGGGTACGCATGCCTCCAGCCTACCAGCCGGCATAGCGGTCGCGGTGCACCACGAACGCCACGCTCAGCGCGAGCAGCGTCGACAGCAGCGAGGTTCCGCCGTAGCTGACGAGAGGCAACGTGATGCCGGTGACGGGCGCGAGGCCCAGCGTCACCCCCACGTTCAGCAGCACCTGGAAGCCGACGAACACCAGCACGCCGGCGATGACGAGCTGGTCGCGGTCGGCCGGGCACTCGGCGGCCATCGCCGCCAGGCGCCAGAAGAGCAGGGCGTACAGCAGAAGCAGGATCACCGCCGCGATGAAGCCGCCCTCCTCCGCCACCACCGGGAAGATGAAGTCGGTCTGGCGGAAGGGGATGAAGCCCAGCTGCGACTGGGTGCCCTGCCCGTAACCCTTGCCCCACAGCCCGCCCGAGCCCACCGCGATCGTGGCCTGGATGACCTGGTAGCCGACCCCCAGCGGGTCGGCGCCCGGGTTCAGGAAGGTGGCGATGCGGGCCGTCTGGTGCGGTCGGAGGTTGGGGATCACGATCGTCGGGACGGCCACCGCCAGGACCACCGCCAGCGCGAGCAGGTGACGCCAGGGGACGCCGCGGACGAGCACCATGCCGACGCCGATCGCCATCAGCACCAGGGCCCCGCCCAGGTCGGGCTCGAGCACGACGAGGCCGGTGGGCACCGCGATCAACGCCGCCGGCCGGAGGTAGTCGAGCGGACGCCGGATGGGGCGCTCGTGCATGACGGCCGCCAGCGCCAGGATCAGGGCGAGCTTCGCGACCTCGGACGGCTGGATGCCCGGTAGCGGCCCCAGGATCAACCACGACTTGGAGCCGTTGATCTCGGTGCCGAAGGCCTGCACCAGCAGCAGGAGCCCGACGGCACCGAGGTAGCCGTAGGCGGCCAGGCGGAACAGCCGCACGCGGCCCAGCCACACGACCGCCCCCACGCCCACCAGCGCGATCAGCACGAACACCGCCTGACGCACGAACTCGTCGCCGGGGGCGGCGCTGGAGAGCGTGATCAGGCCGGCCGCGAGCAGCAGCGCGACCACGAATGGGAGGGCGAGATCGACTCGGGTCATGGCGTCGGGTCCGACGGGGGACCACCCCCAGTGTAGGCCGGCCGCCATGAACGCGCGGTGTGGGCCCGCCCCGCGGGTCGCGAACCGGACGGCGCCCATCGCGCCGCGGCGTGTGCTCAGCGACGACGGGTCGCTCCCGCCGACCCCACGGCGGCGGCGCTCGAGGGTGTCGCGGCCGGCGCGCCGGTCGGCGCGCCGGCCGGCGCGCCCGGTCCGCGCGCCCACGCCCACCACTCCACCAGCAGAGCCACGGCCGCGACCGCCACCAGCAGCCACGCCAACGGCGTGGGGCGCTCCACCCGGACCGGCGACGCCGATTCCGCCTCCCGGTCGTCGGGCTGCGGGCCCGGCAGGCGCGACTGGGTCTCGTCGAGCAGCGCCACGGTGACCTCGCGCCCGCCGACCCGCGCCAGGCCGGGTTCGGCGACCCGGGCACCGTCGTCGGCCCGCACGCCGAGCGGCATCCGCGCCGCGCCACGGAAGGCGTCGAGCAGGTTCGCCACCAGCGTCGGGAAGGCCGGCCGGAACACGAGGTCGGACTGGCTCGGGTGCATCGCGAAGGCGAACACCCGGACGCCGCCGCGCTCGCGCCACGCCAACACCGGCCGCAGGTCGCCGGTGGTCGCGAGCACGGTCCAGCCCTCGGCCTCGAGGGCGGCGGCGGCGCTCGCCCACGGCAGCGCCGCGCCTGGCGGCGCCGGCGCCGTCGGTCCCAGGCCGACCACGGTCTCGCGCAGGTCCACGAAGCGCAACAGGGGGTGGGCGCGCTGCCAATCGGCCACCCGCCGACCCTCGGGTTCGGCCGCCGGCATCGGCAGCAGCACGTGATCGCCGGGCCGCAGGCCCAGCGGGTCGACGCCCGTGAGCACCCGCAGGTCGGCCGCCACGAAGGCGGCGGTGCCGGTCACCTGCACCTCGACGCCCGGCACCGCGCCCAGGGCGCGGCGCAGGCTCGGCTCGTCGCGGTCCATCACCACCCGCAGCGCCCGCCGGCCGGCGTACGCGACGTCGTCCAGCGCCAGTGCATCGGCCAGCCCCCCGAGCTCCAGGCGGGCGCGCACGACCTCGCCGACGACGTCGAGCGGGAAGGTGGTGGTCGCGCGTCCGCCGGCCGGAACCAGCAGCTCGGTACGCGCCAGTGGGGTGCCGTCGAACCGCTCCAGCACCACGCCCAAGGAGACGGGCCGAGGGTGGTCCGAGACGACCGCCACGAATGCCTGCTGGATCCCCAGGTCGAACGCGACGATCCCCACGTTCCGGCCGCTGCCGGCCACGTCGACGCGGGTGAGGCCGGGTGCGGGGGGACCGGGGGCGTCGCTCACCCACGCCACCTCGCCGCCGGCCGCGACGCTGCGGGCGAGGTCCAGGCCGCGCTCTACGTCGACGAACGCGTCGGTGGCCTCGAACGCGTCGACCGCGGCGCGCAGCGCGGCCCGGTCGCGGGTGAACGGCAGCGCCAGCTCGGGCTCCGCGCCGACGCGCACGAGCGCGATGGCGCCCGCTCGCTCGGCCAGCTCCAGGACGGCCGCGCGCGCCCGGGCGAGGCGCTCGCCCTCGGGGTCGACGGCGCGCATCCGCGCACCGGCATCGAGCGCGACGACCAGGTCGGCCGGTCCCTCGCGGACCACGCTGGGCTGCGCCAGCGCCAGGACCGCGGCGGCGATCGCCAGCAGCTGCAGCAGCAGCGACCAGGTCGGGCGCCAGCGCCGCCGCCGGGCGGCATCGCGCAGGGCCTGCTCCCACAGGAACAGGGCCGCCACCGGCCGTGGCCGGTGGCGCAGGCGCCGCACGTGCCACCACACGACCAGCGGCAGCGTCGCCAACAGCGCCAGGAACGCCGGCGCCGCGAAGGTCAGGCCCATCGGCGCCTCGGCGCGCGCGGATCCGCGGCGCGGGTCAGCCGGCCCGCGCCGACAGCACCACCAGCAGGCCGCCGCCGGCGTTCTCCAGCGCGTGGACGGTGCCCGGGTCGACGCGCAGTAGCTTGCCCTGGCCGAGCCTCACGACGTCCTCGCCCGAGCGCACCAGGGCCTCGCCCTCCAGCACCTGGTAGCTGACGGTGCCCGGGTGGGTGAGTTCCTCCTCGCGTTGGCCCGCCTCGAAGCAGACCAGTTCGACGCGCAGGTCGGGGGCTTCGATGAGCGGATGCCGCTCGACCCTGGCGAGCGAGAATCGGCGGGCATCGGAGATGGCGGTCACATGCATGGGTCCTCCTCGCGTGCGCCCCATCCTACGACGCGCCACGGGGCCGGACCGTCGCCGCAGACGGCTCCGGCGGGCGTGTGGACAGCGCCGCGCATCTGTGGATAACGCGCTGGTGCTTGACAAGGCGGGGGTACCTCTGGTAGAGGCGCGGCGGCGGCCGCCACCGCGACTTTGTGCGTCCAGCACGCACCTGATCCGTGGGTGTCGTCTGTGAGCGGGCTCTCATCGCGCCATCGAGGGTTCTCCACACCGCTGTGGATAACTCGCGCGATCTGTGGATAACGCCGGAGCGCCGTGAGGGTCGCGGAATACCGCGCCCGCCGCGGATCAGGGGTCGGCTCGATCCCCCGCCGGCGGGGCGCCGGCGCCCCGCTCGGCACCCCGGACGGCGGCCATGAACGCCGCCAGCTTGGCGGGGTCCTTGATCCCCGGGGCGGCCTCCACCCCCGAGGCGACGTCGACCGCCGGCGGCCGCAGGCGCTCGATCGCGCGCGCCACGTTGCCGGCGTGGAGGCCGCCCGCGAGCACCCAACTCGGCAGGCGCCGCAGGCCACCGGCACCGTCCCAGTCGAAGGGCTCACCGCTGCCGGCGCGGGGACCATCGAACAGCAGCGCGTCGACGGGCTCGCGCGCCAGCGCCTCGAGGTCCAGGCCGGCGCGCCAGGTCAGCGCCCGCACGACGACCACCCGGACCCGCAGTTCTGCGAGCATCGCCGCCGGCACCCGACCGTGCAACTGCACCGCCTGCAGCCGCAGGTGCTCGACGGCGGCGTGGACCTCGTCCAGCCCCGGATCGACGAACACGCCGACCCGCGCCACGAACGGCCCCAGCGGCGCCACCACCTCGGCGGCCCGGGCCAGGTCGACGCGGCGACGCGAGCCGGCGGCGAAGATCACCCCGACCGCGTCGGCGCCCGCGGCCTCCACCGCGACCGCGTCCTGCGGCCGCGTGACGCCGCACACCTTGACGCGCACGCGGTCCGCGCCGGGACTCATGGCACCCCCTCGACGTCGTCGCGCCCCACCACCCGCAGCGGCCGGCCGAGCGCCTGCGCCAGCAGGTCGCTGCGCAGGTTGGCCGCCTCGATCTCGAGGTGCACGTCGCCCTCGGAACGCGCCTGCACCACGAGGCCCGCGTCGGCGGCGACCACCTCGACGCCGGTCACGCGCTGGGCCCGGCCGCGCTCGAGGTACTCGGCCAGGCGCAGCACGCCGGCGAGGAACCGCAACCGCTCGGGGTCGCCCGGCGCCAGCAGCGATCCGAAGCCCTCCGCCGACGGTGGGCCCTTGCGGTGGAAGCGGACCAGCAGCGCGATCAGGACCTGCTCGCGGTGGCTGAACCCGGGCAGCGCCCGGCCGAGGACCAGGGCCTGGCCGTGGTGCTCGTGCCGGTAGTAGTCGACCGCCATCCCGATGTCGTGGATCCAGGCGGCGTGGCCGAGCAGCGCTCGCTCGGCCTCGGCGAAGGGGTGCCACGGGCGCAGGCCATCGAACAGCGCCAGCGCCAGCGCCCGCACGTGGCCGTTGTGGGCCTCCTCGTCGTGGTACTGCCGCATGAGGTTGAGCACGGAGAAGGTGCGCACGTCGTCCAGCAGGTGCCCCGGTGCGTCGGGCAGGAAGTAGGGGTAGAACAGCCCCTCGCGCAGGCCCTGGCCCGACACGAGCACGTCGCCGGCGCCGAGCGCCTCGGCCACCTCGGCGACGACCACCGCCCCGGCCGCGATGATGTCGGCCCGGTCGCGGTTGAGGCCCGGCAGCTCGGCGCGGCGACCGGCGTCGACGGCGAGCAGCTCGGCGGTCATCGCGCGCAGGGCGTCGACCGGCAGGCGGTACCCGTGAAGCAGGTCGAGCGGGTAGCCGACCCGCTTCTGATGCATGTTGGCCAGGTTGCGCACGGTGCCCCCGAGGGCCACGAACGCCGGCGGCGCCCCTTCGCCCCGCCACCCGTCGGTGACCGCCGTGCGCGCGGCCGCACGCAGCGCACGGACCGACCTCGGCTTGGGCGGATCGCCGCGCAGGAAGCGCTCGTGGGCGCGGACCGCGCCCAGCGGCCAGCTGCCGCCGCGGCGCCAGCGGCGGCCCCGGATCTCGGCGAGCTGGAAGCTGCCGCCCCCCAGGTCGAGGCTCACGGCGTGGGCCAAGTCGAGCCCGTTGACGACCGCCAAGGCGGCCACGCGCGCCTCCTCGATCCCGTCGAGCACGCGCAACTCGAGCCCGAGCCCGCGCGCGGCGGCCACGAAGGCCGGGCCGTTGCTGGCGTCGCGCACGGCGCTGCTCGCGGTGGCCAGCACGTCGTCCACGCGGGCCGCCGCCGCGTAGCTGGCGAACGTACGCAGCGCCGCCAACCCGCGGGCGAAGGGTTTCGGGCGCAGCTCGCCGCCGTCCTCCAGGCCTGCCGACAGGCGCACCACGGCCCGCAGCTCGTCGAGCTGCCGCCAGGTGCGCGCCGGCTCGTACTCGAGCGCGATCAGCTTGGCGGTGTTCGACCCGACGTCGATGATCGCGATGCGCCGCATGCCCCGGTCCACCCCGCCTAGAACGCGTCGCGCACGAGCCGCAGGCGCGGCGCATCGCGCCCGCCGTCGACCAGCACGGCGTCGAAGCGGACCGGACGATCGTGGCCACCGTGCCGCGCCAGCCACATGGCGGCGGCGCGCCGGACCCGGGCGCGCTTGTGCGGCACCAGGCTCTCGGCAGCCCCGCCGCGCTCGGCGTCGGCCCGCTGGCGCACCTCGACGAACACCACCGCGTCGCCGTCGGCCATGACCAGGTCGAGCTCGCCACCCGGCACGCGGGCGTTGGCCGCCAGCGTGACCCAGCCGCGGCGCTCCAGCGCACGCCGGGCCAGTGCCTCGGCCCAATGACGGGCCGGCGCCGCGGACATCAGCGCGGCGTCACCGGTACCCGCGGCGCGTCCGCCCACAGGCCCTCCAGGTCGTAGAACTCGCGCGCCTCGGGGCTCATGAGGTGGGTCACCACGGCGCCGTAGTCCATCAGCACCCAGCGGCTGGAGGGTCCCTCGACACCCTTCACCGGCACCCCCGCACCCTTCAGCCGCTCGCGCACCGCATCCTCCAGCGCCTGCAGCTGCAGGGAGGAGTCGCCGGTGGCCACCACGAACCAGTCGAGCGTGTCGGAGACCGCCTCCAGGTGCAGGACGGCCACGTCCCGGGCACGCTTGTCGTCGAGCGCGTCGACGATGAGCTGCACCTCGGCGGGCACGGCCGTACGCTCGGCTGCGGGGGCGGCTGCGGGGGTCTCGGTCACGCGGACTCCTTCGTGGACGCCTCAGGGGGCGACCGGGGGGGCCGAGAACGCCAGGACGTCGAGGGCGGCCAGGCGTTCGGGCGAGGGGTTCGGGTCGGGGGCGTCCTGGCCGAGCACGAGCTGCAGGCCGACGACGCGCCCCGCGGCGAGGGGCAGGCGGTCGATCTGCTGCTTGCCGACGCCGAGCAGTTCGGCGTAGAAGTCGGCGTCCTCCCAATGGGCCGCCACGGCGACCAGCCGCGAGCCGGCCGGGTCGAGCGACGCGCGCGTGAGCAGCAGCATCTCGGCGGGGACGCCCATCGCCGTCAGCCGCTCCACGTAGGCCTCGCCCAGGCCTTCGCGGCCGGAGCGGTCGACCACCTGCAGCAGCGTGTCGGGCGGCTCCGCCCAGGTGCGGGCCGTGCCGCCGAAGGTGGCGGCGAGGAAGGCCTCGACCTCGCGGGTGTCGGCGTACAGCCGCGACGAGCCCTCGATCTCGTAGGTGGGGAGCGTCGCCGCTCGGATCTGCAGCCGACCCAGCCGCGGCAGCAGGTCGCGGACGAGGGCCGGGCTGGCGTTCGTCTCGACGTCGGCGACCAGCGTCTCGACGAGCTCCGGGATGACGGCCACGGCGCGCAGCTGCAGGCCGCGCAGGCGCTGCAGCATCGCGTAGGCGAGCGTCTTGACCCGGTCGATGCGGTCGTAGTCGCCGCGTACGGTCTCGCGGAAGCGCACGAAGTCGGCCGCCCGGCGGCCGTCCAGCACCTGGGGGCCCGGCATCAGGTCGATGTCGAGACCACCGGCCACGTCGACGTAGCGCATGCGGTAGGGCACGTTCACCTCGACCCCGCCGAGGGCGTCGACGGCGTGCTTGAACACGTCGAGGTTGACGACCACGTAGTAGTCGACCGGCAGCCCGAGGACCTCGGACACGCTCCGCCGCAGGCCCTCGGCGCCCTGGTAGTAGTACATCGCGTTGATGCGCGTCTGCCAGGCATCGAGGTAGAGGTCGCGCGGGACGGCGATCAGCGTGACGTCGTCGCCCACGATCGATACGTACAGGATGGTGTCGGTGTTGGTGCCGTCGATGCCGCGTGGGCCGCGGTAGTTCCAGCCCACGATGGTGCCGTCGGCGCCGTAGATCGGCGTGCTCATGTCGGGGTAGTACAGGCGGTCGCGACCGGCGACGACGAAGCTGAGGGGCGCGTCGCCCTCCCCCAACCCGAGCAGCTCGCGCTGGACCTCGGTGAGCTCGGCGCGCGCGACGTCGCGGTCGAGCCAGTACCCGCCGAGCCCGGCCGCGGCCAGGACCAGGCCCAGCAACTGCAGCCAGCGGGCCCGGCGGCGCCGCAGGCGATCGCGGGTCGCAAGATCAGGTGGGATGGCCGAGTTCGTCATGCACCTGCAGGGTACGCGGATGGACGTCCTTGCCGCGGCTGCGCAGGTAACGCACCTTGGTCTGGACCGCGCGGCGGTAGGCACGCGCCAGGTGGACCATGGCCAACTCGCGCACGTCGTCGTTGACGCCGCGGCCCGGCTCGCAGACGTCGGCGACGTACACCGCCATGCCGACCCGGTCGCCGGGCCGCACGCCGAAGACGTGCCCCTCGATGGCCGCGAGCACCCGCTCGTCGCTCACGCCCCAGGCGGCCGCGATCACGCGCCCGGCGCGGCCATGGACCGCCATCGGGTGCCGGCGCTCCAGGTCGTTCTCGGGCGGCGCCAGGCGCAGCAGCGTCTCGACGTCCTCCTCCCGCGCGACGTCGTGCAGCACCGCCGCCAGGACGGTCGCGCGCATCTCGCCCGCGTCGAAGCGGTTCGCCAGCGCGATCGTCTCGGCCAGCTCCGCCACCCGCATGACGTGCGCGAAGCGCTCCGCCGTCAGCCGCGCGCGCACCCGGTCGCAGTATGGCGCGATGCTCGGCCGCCGGCACGGTCCGGTCGGCGGGAAGCGGGGGTCGATGGTGGGCGTCGTGGGTTGCGTCATGGGTGGGACGGGCTCGGCCGGGACGGGTCGGCGGGCGGCCCCGGCCGACGCGGTCGGCGGGCGCCGCGGCGCCAACGTTAGCACGGTCCGGGCGTACCCCCGTGGGTCACGGCGGGGGGCCCTCCCCCGACTCGTCGCCGCCGTCGCCGAGGTCGTCGTCGTCGCGCCAGCGGCGCTCCGCGGCGTCGGCCTCCGCCTTCTCGGCCGCCTCGGCGGCCCGCGCCTCGGCGTCGGCCGCGGCCTCGTCGAAGTAGTCGAACACGGCGTCGCCGATCCGGACCTCGTCGCCGGTGGCGGCGCCCGCCTTGGCGAGTAGCTTGGACACCCCGAGGGCGACGAAGTGGCGCTGCAGGTACGCGACCGCATCGCGGTTGGTCGGATCGAAGCGGGCCACCAGGTCCTCGACCTCGCGGCCGCGGACCACCCAGCCGAGGCCGCTGAGGTCGCGCGCCACCCGCAGCGGCTCGGGCGCTGCCACCCACCGCGCGGGCTGGGGACCGGGCACCGGCGGCGCCTCGGGCACGAGCTGGAACAGGGCCGCGACCAGGGCGTCGATGCCGGCCCCGGTCACGGCCGAGACCGCGAAGGTCGGGAGGCCGACGTCGGCCAGCAGCTCGGCGCCCGCCTCCGCCTCGCCGCGACCCACGAGGTCGAGCTTGTTGAGCACGACCACGCCCGGGCGCTCGAGCAGGTCCGGGTCGTAGGCCCGCAGCTCCGAGCGCAGCGCGGCGAGGTGGGCGACCGGGTCGTCGGCGAGGTCGACGACGAACCCCAGCAGCCGGGTGCGGGCGATGTGGCGCAGGAACTCGAGGCCGAGGCCCCGCCCCAGGTGCGCGTCCTCGATGATGCCCGGGACGTCGGCCACGGTCAGGCGCTGGTGGTCGCGCTCGAGCACGCCCAGGTTGGGGCTGAGGGTGGTGAACGGGTAGGCGGCCACCTTAGGCCGGGCGTTGGAGACGGCGGCCAGCAGGCTCGACTTGCCCGCGTTGGGGTACCCGACGAGGCCGACGTCGGCGATGGTGCGCAGCTCGAGCCGCAGCCGCCGCTTCTCGCCCGGCGTGCCGTACTCGGCGAAGCGTGGGGCCCGGCGTTGCGCGTTCACGAACGCCGAGTTGCCGCGACCGCCGACGCCGCCCGCGGCCACCCGGGCGCGCTGGCCGACCTCGACGAGGTCGGCCAGCACCTCGCCGCTGTCGGCGTCGGTGGCGACCGTTCCCACGGGGACCGGGACGGTGACGTCGTCGCCGCCCAGGCCGGCCCGGTTCCGCCCCTCCCCCTGCAGCCCGGCGCCGCCCTTGTAGACCTGCCGGGTGACCAGCCGGTCGAGCGAGGTGACGTCGTCGACGGCCTCGAGCCACACGCCGCCGCCATGGCCGCCGTGGCCGCCGTCCGGCCCCCCCTTCGGGATGTACTTCAGGCGCAGGAAGGACATGGCGCCGTCACCCCCCTTGCCGCCTTGCACGGTGATCTCGATGACGTCGCGGAACGACACGGCGGGGCTCCTCACGGCGGCGCGGGGCGCCGCGCCGGGGGTCCAACGGACGCGCGCGCGGCCCGTGGGTCGCGCGCGCGGGGGGTGGTGCGATCGGACGCGACCGTCAGTCGGCCGACAGCGGGCTGGGGGCGGTCTCCTCCACCGAGATGAAGCGCCCCTTGGCGCCCTTGTCGGCGAAGCGGACCACGCCGTCGCGCAGGGCGAAGATGGTGAAGTCCTTGCCCAGGCCGGCGTTGAGGCCGGGCTTGAACTTGGTGCCGCGCTGGCGCACCAGGATGTGGCCGGCGGTCACGACCTCGCCGTCGAAACGCTTCACGCCGAGGCGCTTGGACTGGCTGTCGCGGCCGTTCTTGGAGCTGCCGACGCCTTTCTTGTGGGCCATGATGGTCTCCTCGCGACGCGCTCAGTCGGCGGTGATGCCGGTGACGCGGACCTCGGTGTAGGGCTGACGGTGGCCGGTGTGGCGCCGGTAGTTGGTCTTGGCGCGGAACTTGTAGATGTGGATCTTGGTGCCGCGCCCATGGGCCAGCACCTCGGCCCGGACGGCGGCGCCGTCGACGCGCGGGCTGCCGATCCTCACGGTCTCGCCGCCGAGCAGCAGCACGGGCAGGTCGACCGTGGCGCCGGGCTCGGCGTCGAGCTTCTCCAGGCGCAGCACGTCGCCCTGCTGGACGCGGTACTGCTTGCCGCCGGACTCGATGATCGCGAACATGGCTCTCCTACCTCCGATGCCCGCGGCCGGCGGGCGGCCGGGGTCGGGGCGACGACGTGCGAACTTGGGCGCACCGCTTGGGCTCAGAGGCCTCGCAGGCGCCTTTCCGTCCGATGGCCGGTCGAGCCCGAGGGCGCGCCGGTCCGGAACCGTGATGGTATCAGATCCGGCGCGGCCGTGGCAAGGTGTGGTGCGCGTTCAGACCGCGGCCAGCCACACGGTGGCGAGGAACGCCAACCACACCAGGAACAGGACGCCCACGTTGAGGCTCAGGTCGCGGGTGTCGCGCTGGATGCGGCGCCGGGTCGCCAGCATGAGGTACTCCTGGTCCGCCACCACCGGGGCGGCATCGGCGGCGGCCGCCTCGGCCGCCAGGTGGGCGGCACCGAGCGTGGCATCCCGGGCCGAGGCGGCCGCGACCGCCTCGGCCTCGCGCGCCAGCCGGCGGTTCTCGTCGAGGCGCCGGGTCTCGTCGAGCCGCCGGCCGAGCTCGCGGGTCAGGCGCTCCGCCGCCTGCCAGTGCGCCGACGCGCGGGTGGCGAGCGCCAGCACGCTGACGCGCAGGCGCAGCCAGCTGCGCCGGGCCGCGACCGGCGGGTGGGCGGCGGCCTCGAGCAGCACGTCGCGCTCGTGTTCGAACAGCTGACGGGCCGCGGTCTCCAGCGCCGCGCGCTCGGCCGCCAGCCAGCGAACCGCCACGGCGCCGGCGCCGATCGCCGCCAGCAGCATGCGGTCGAGCGACAGCCAGGCGGGCGGGGGGTGGTCGTACGCGCGGGTACGCGAGGCGATCAGGTGCACCAGGGCCCCCAGCGCCAACGCGGTGAGCGCCGCACGGAGGTCGCCGGCGTGGCCGAGCGGCGACGACACCCAGCGCTCGACGCTGGCGCCCGACAGGCCGAACGCCTCTTGCGCCGCGGCCAGGACGGGCGCCGCGGCCTGCGGGCGCACGCCCAGCACGACCACCATGGCGGCCAGCGCGCCCATCGCGCCGCGCATCCCCCAGGCCGCCTCCACGGTCGGCTTCGCGAGCTCGGCGCGCGGGCGCCCGAGGAAGGTCATCGCGAGGAGCTTGGTCAGGGCGGCCGCGGTGCCCACGGTCGTGAGCGTGAACACCCGCTCGGCCCACGCCAACACGACCAGGTGGCGGTGCGCCTCGGCGTACTCCAGCGCGTGGTGCAGCACGCTCTTGCTGACGAAGCCGTTGAGTCCGGGGACGCCGGCGATGCCGCCGGCGGCGACGAGCACGAACGCGAACGTCCACGGCATGTGGCGCGCCACCCCGCCCAGGCGCCGCAGGTCGCCGACGCCGGTGGCGTGGATCACCGCCCCGATCCCGAGGAAGAGCAGCCCCTTGAACAGCGCGTGGTTGGCGACGTGCAGCAGCGCCCCGGTCCAGCCGATGCCGCCGCCCCCGCCCAGGTACCCGGCCGCGCCGATGCCGACCAGGATGAAGCCCATCTGGCTGACGCTGCTGTACGCGAGCAGGCGCTTGGCCTCGTGCTGCCACAGGGCCATGACCACGCCGGCGAACATGGTGACGGTGCCCACGAGCAGGACCGCCAGGGCCAGCTGCTCGCCCTGCAGGGCGGCCGCCGGGGACGCTGCCGCGGTGCCGCCGAACAGGCCGCCCACGGTGCGCAGGATGCCGTACGCCCCGGCCTTGATCATCAGGCCCGACAGCAGCGCGCTGGCCGGCGCGGGCGCCGCGGTGTGCGCGTCGGGCAGCCAGATGTGCAGGCCGAGCATGCCCGCCTTGACGCCGAACCCCAGCACCAGGAACACGGCCGCCGCCAGCCTGACGCCCTCGGCGCCGGGCTCGAGCGCCAGCGGCACCCCGATGTCGCCCCCGCCGAGGCCGTGCACGAGCAGCACGCCGGTGAGCACCGAGAAGCCGCCCAGCAGCGTGAGGACGAGGTACTTCAGGCCCGCGCGCTCGGCCGCCGGGGTGCCCGTGTGGACCACGAACAGGTAGGCCGCCAGGCCGAGCCACTCGAAGAACAGGTAGAGCGTGATCAGGTCGCCGGCCATGACGACGCCGAGCATCGCCGCGAGGGTGAGCAGGCTGGTCAGGTGGTAGCGGCGCTCGCGGCCGTCGTGGTGGAGGTAATCGATGGCGTAGAGCGACGCGCAGGTCCACAGGAAGGTGACCACCAGCGCGAAGAGCAGCCCCACGCCGTCGAGCGTGAAGCGCAGCGCCTCGAGCACGGCGGGAACGTGCGTCGTCACGGCCCCGTGGGCGAGCACGGCGGGCGTCAGCGCGACGACGCCGGCGAACGTGAGCCCCGCGGCGCCCACCACGACCGCCCCCATGGCGGCCGGCCCCCGACGCGCCGCGACCCACAGCAGCGGCACGGCCAGCAGCGGGGCGACGATCAGCAGCAGCGGGCCCGCGTGCGCCATGCCGTCAGCCCCCGCCGAACCAGGCGCGCGTCGCGGCCCGCGCCAGCTCCAGCGGGAAGCCGGGCAGGAGCGAGCCCAGGCCCAGCACCAGCGTCAGCGCCGCGGCCACCAGCGTCGGCACGAGCATGCTCGCGGCGGCCTCGGCGCGGCGTCCGCCGGCGCCCCACGCGGTCGCGGGCGCCGGCCCGGAAGCCGCCGTCGCCACGCCGGCGCCGGCGAGCGGGGTCGGGAGGGGCGGCGCGAAGTACGCCAGGTAGACGACGGGCAGGAGGTAGGCGGCCGCCAGCAGGGCACCCGCCAGCAGCACGACCAGCGCCAGCGGCGCGTCGACCTCCAGCATCCCGACGCCCAGCCACCACTTGCTCACGAACCCCGACAGCGGCGGCATGCCGATCATCCCGAAGGCGGCCAGCGTGAACGCCGCGGTGGTGAGCGGCATGCGCGCGCCCACGCCGCGCAATTGGCTCAGGCGGCGGTGCCCGGTGCCGTGGATCCACAGGCCGGCGCAGAAGAACAGCGTGCCCTTCATGAACGCGTGGTGCACCAGGTGGACCAGCGCGCCCGCGGTCGCGCCGGCGCCCAGCAGCGCGATGGCCAGCGTCAGGTACCCCATCTGGCTGATGGTGGAGTAGGCCAGCCGCCGCTTCAGGTCGTCCTGACTCAGGGCCATCACGGCGCCGAACAGCACCGTGAGCGCCGCCACGCCCGCCAGCCACGGCGCGGCGCCGAGCTCGCGCACGAGCGCCACGCCGAACACGTCGAACACGACCCGCAGGATGCCGAACGCGCCGGCCGCGACCATGACGCCGGAGAGCACCGCCGAGAAGGGCGCCGGGGCGGCCGGGTGGGCGTCCGGCACCCAGCCGTGCAGCGGCACGAGCGCCGCCTTCACGCCGAAGCCCGCGACGAAGCACCAGAACGCGGCCAGCAGCTGGCCCGTCGGCGCGTCGGCCGGCAGCATGCCGCCCGCCGCGAACGTCAGGTCGCCGGCCAGGAAGAAGCTGAGCAGCACCCCCGCGAGCACCAGGCTGCCACCGACCAGGATGTAGGCGATGTACTTCACCCCGGCGGCGAGCGCGGCGGGCGTCTGCTCGTGCACCACCAGCGCGTAGGTCAGCACCGAGAAGGCCTCGTAGAAGATCAGGAAGGTGAGCAGGTTGCCGGCATAGGCCACCCCGAGCGTGCATGCGAGGCAGGCCATCAGGATGGCGAAGTAGCGGGCGCGGCGCGGGCCGCGCGGGAGGTAGCCGAAGGAGTAGACCAGGGCCAGCAGGCCCAGGCCGGCCACGGTGGCGGCGTACGCGGCCCCCACCGCATCGATGCGCAGCGTCAGCCACAGCTGCGTGGTCATGCGCAGCACGAACACCTCGTACGTGCGACCGGCGAGCACGCCGGGCACGACGGCCAGCGTCACGGCGAAGGTCGCGGCTCCCAGCGCCAGCAGCGTGACGCCCTTCCAGCGGCCGGGCGCGTGCTCGCCGATCGCGCCGACGGCGACCCCGACCAGCGGCAGCGCCACCGCGGCGAACGGCCACCAGGACGCGGCGGTGAAGGCGGCGCCGGCCACGGCATCGCCGGTCACGGCGTGACACCCGGCAGCCCGAAGGCCCGCTCGACCGCCACCTGGGCGACCGAGAACGGCATGCCGGGGACCTCGGCGGTGACGCCCAGCAGCAGCACGTAGGCGGCGCAGATGAGGATCGGGATGAGCAGCGTCTTGTGCGTCTCGAGGCGCCGGCCGGGTGGCGGTGGCGGCCACGGCTCCTGGGCCGTGCGGAAGTAGGCGCGGTGGATGATCGGGAACCAGTAGCCCGCGTTGAGCAGCGAGCTGACGATCATCACCAGCACGAACCACCAGGCGTCGGCCTGCAGCGCGCCGAGCGCCAGGTACCACTTGGTGATGAAGCCGGCGAACAGCGGCACGCCGACGAACGACAGCGCCGCGATCGTGAACGCGGCCATCGACCAGGGCATGCGCGCGCCGATGCCGTCGAGTTCGCTGACGTACTTCTTGCCCGTGGTCTTGGTGATGGCGCCGACGACGAAGAACATGGTGATCTTGGCGAACGCCTGGTTGGCGACGTGGATGATCGCCGCGGTCGCCGCCAGCGGCGTCAGCAACGCGGCGCCCAGGACGATGTACGAGAGTTGGCTGATGGTGGAGTACGCGAGCCGGCGCTTGAGGTGATCCTGCGTGAGCGCGATCGTGGAGCCGGCCAGGATGGTGAAGGCGGCCAGCCAGGCGAGCGGCGTGGCGAAGCCGAGCTGCTGCAGCAGCTCGACCCCGAAGACGTTGTAGATGACGCGGGTGACGCCGAAGGCGCCCACCTTGACGACCGCGACCGCGTGCAGCAGGGCGCTGACGGGGGTCGGGGCGACCATGGCGATCGGCAGCCAGCCGTGCAGCGGCATGATCCCGGCCTTGACCCCGAAGCCGATGATCAGGCACAGGAAGATGACCAGCAGGGTCCCGAAGCCGGCGTCCCCGCTGAGGATGCCGGGGTGCGCGAGCGTGAGGGTGCCGGCCACGTTGAGCGTCATGATCGCGCCCACGAGCGCGAACCCGCCACCGATGAGCGTGTAGGTCAGGTAGATCCGGCCCGCGCGCAGCGCCTCCGGCGTCTCCGCGTGCACCACCAGCGGGTAGGTGCAGATCGTGAGCGTCTCGTAGAACAGGAAGAAGGTGAGCAGGTTCTCGGCGAACGAGACGCCGACCGTGGTGGAGACGCACAGCGCGAAGAAGCCGAAGAAGCGCACCCGGTCCTTGTCACCCTGCATGTAGCCGATGGCGTAGATGGTGGTGAGCACCCACAGGGTCGAGGAGACCAACGAGAAGAACATCCCGTAGGCGTCGGCGCGGAAGCCGATGCCGATGCCCGGCGTGAACTCCACGAACTGGTAGGTGTACACGACGCCCCGCAGGGTGCCGGGCAGCATCGACAGGACCAGCCCCATCTTGATGGTGGCCGCCAGGAAGGTCCAGAAGCGGCGCCAGAACACGCTGCGCCCGGTGGCGAACACCAGCGCGGCGCAGAGGAACGACACGGTCGGCGCCAGGATGACGCGGGCGTCGACGACCTCCACGTCACGGCCCCCACGCCGGCAGCAGGTCGAGCACGGCCGGCTCCACGAAGCTCAGCGGGATTCCCCCGAGCACGCCCAGGATCAGGCACAGGGTGGCGAGCAGCACGATCGGTCCGCGCATCGACAAGGGCACGTCGCGTGCCTCGGCGACGGCCGCGTGGACCGGCTGTTGGAAGTAGAAGGCGTTCACCATGCGGATGTAGTAGATGAAGATGAACAGCGCCCCGAACACCAGCGCGAAGCCGAACGGCGCCTGGTTCGCCTCGAAGGCGCCCAGGGCGATGAACCACTTGCAGACGAAGCCCGCCGTCGGCGGCAGGCCGACGATCGACACCGCCCCGACGGCCATGGCGGCCGCCGTCTGAGGCATCGACCGGGCCACGCCGCGCAGGTCCGAGAGGGTTCGGTACCCCGTCTGGTGGATGATCGCGCCCGCCGCCAGGAAGAGCGTCGCCTTGATCAGCGCGTGGTTGAACACGTGCACCGACGCCCCGATGACGGCGTAGGGCGATGCCAGCCCCAGGCCCAGGACGATGTAGCCGATGTTGGAGATGGTCGAGTAGGCGAGCATCAGCTTGATGTCGTCCTGGAAGACGGCGAAGAACGCGCCCATCACGATCGAGATCGCGCCCAGCCACACCAGCGCCTGGTTGAAGGGACCGAGCTCGAGGACGCCGGCCCCGTAGTAGATCTGGTACACGCGCAGCATGCCGACGATGCCGATCTTGACCACCATGCCCGAGAGCACGGCGCTGACGGGACTCGGAGCGATCGCGTGGGCGTCCGGCAGCCACACGTGGACCGGGAACATCGCCGCCTTGACCATGAACGACACGGCCAGCGCGGCGAAGGCCACCATGACCGGGACGCCGGGACCGAGCTCCGCGAGCCGGGCGGCCACGTCCGCCATGTTCAGGCTGCCCGTCATCACGAACAGCTGGGCGACCGCGAAGAGCATCAGCAGCGACGACACCGCGCCGATGAACAGGTACTTCAGCGCGGCGTAGGCGGCCAGGCCCCGCCCGCCGACCGCCACCAGGGCGTAGCTGGACAGCGCGACGACCTCGGTGAACACGAACAGGTTGAACAGGTCGCCGGTCACGCAGAAGCCGATCATCCCGCCGCAGTTGAGCAGCAGCAGGGCATAGAAGGCCGGCAGGCGCCCCGCGGGCATGACGTGGTCGAGGTAGCGCCAGGAGAAGGGCACGATGACGACGAACAGCGCCGCCAACGGCAGGACCCAGGCGCTGAAGTGGTCGAAGCGGAGCTCGATCCCGTACGGCGCCGCCCAGCCGCCGAGGGCGTAGGAGAACGGCCCGCGCAGCGCGAGCTCGACCACCAGCCCCGACGCGAGGGCGGTGGTGACCAGCAGCACGCCCCACGCCCAGTAGCCCGCCACGCGGGGCCGCCGCGCCGCCACCGCCGGCGTCAGCGCCGCCCCGACCAGCGGCAGCACCACCGTCCAGGGGAGGGCCTCGACCCAGGGGACGGTCATGGCAGCTCCTTGAGCTCGTCGACCTCGATGGTGCCGAAGTGGGCGTGGATCTGCACGATCAGCGCCAGCGCCACGGCGGTCACGCTGACCGCCACCACGATGCCCGTGAGCACCATCGCGTGCGGGATCGGGCTGGCGAACGGCGCGCTGGTCCCCTCGACCATGATCGGCGGATCGCCGCCCTCGATCATCCCGGCCGTGACGATGAACGCGAACACCGCGGTCTCCATGACGTTGAGTCCAAGCAGCTTCTTCAGCAGGTTGCTCTTGGCCACCAGCATGTAGAGGCCGACGCAGAACAGCACGATGACGGCCACGTAGTCGAGGTCGAGGCCGAAGAGCAGCACCTCAGGCCTCCATCAGGAGGAACAGCCGCGCCAGGACGACGCCGCCGCCGACGCCGATCCCCGCCTCGAGGACGAAACCCATCGTCTCCTGCGCCGTGTGGTCGCCGATCGGGAAGCCGAGGAACGCGCCCGTCAGTCGCCACCCCACCCACGCGACGACCGCGAACGCCAGCGGCGCCACGCCCTGCAGCCAGGGCTGCGCCCGCTCGGGCACCAGGCTCGCCACCCGCGTGAGCCCGAACACCAGCCCCAGCGCGATGAACACGGCGCCGAACACCGCCGCCGCCTGGAAGCCGCCGCCGGGCGTGACGTGCCCGCGGAACAGCATCGCCAGGGCGAACAGCGCGAGGAAGGGCGCCAGCAGCCGGACGATGAACAGCACCACCGGGCTCACCGGGACGACCCCGTCCAAGCCCGCCGCGGTCCTCTCGGGCACCCCGTCGACGGCCCCGGACTCGCCGGCGCCGCCACCGGCGGCCCCGCCGGCGGCGGGCCCGCCCGCGCCGGCTCCCGGCCCGCCGGCCCCCGCATCGCCGCGCGGCAGCGCCAGCACCGCCGCCAGCGCCGTGAAGATCACCACCACCTCGACGAAGGTGTCGAAGCCGCGGTAGTT
>Ga0114946_10000027_pt1 | contig 63308 bp, 97 predicted proteins | sample WalLakDeSediment_FD_88676 | JGI IMG/M metagenome (GOLD analysis project Ga0114946, IMG submission 88676) | Lake sediment microbial communities from Walker lake, Nevada to study Microbial Dark Matter (Phase II) - Walker Lake 11/02/13 Deep Sediment | ecosystem: Environmental > Aquatic >... | reverse complement strand
TTTATAACAAATCTTGCTCCAGCTGTAATTTCTGGATTTGAGTCTCAGGCAATGATTATGATTATTGAGACGGATGATAAAATATTGTGGCCAGATTCAAATTTTCCTGATGGAGCAAAGTTGTTTTAAAAATGATAATTCAATTACAACCTGAGATTTGGGTCAACACTCCACTTGGAGAGGGCTTGGCTATAATGGTCATAGATTATGGAATTAATCATAATACTTGCTGGGTTGTTGCTTTAAAAAAAACTGGTCAAGTCAAACACTTTGATTCAAACGATGTTAATTTGATTGAAAATTTTACTTATAATTTTAATATAAAAAACAAGAAAAAAGGAGCTAAAAAATAGCTCCTTTTTTTTATTTAATATTTACAAAATCAAATTGGTCATCTTTGACTCTTATTTCAATCTCTGAGTTCTGAGCAACCTGGCTTGATAGTATCTCCTTAGAGAGTCTATTTAATATTTCATCATGAATCATTCTCTTTACTGGCCTTGCTCCATATTCTGGCTCATAGCTCATATCAGTCATCTTAGAGAAAGCTTCTTCATTAGCTGTGAGTTTAATACCATTTTTTAAGAGTGTTTTTTGAATGCCCTTAAATTGAAGTTCAACAATTTCTCTTATATTTTCCTTGTTGAGGTAATCAAATACAATCGTCTTGTCAATTCTGTTCAAGAACTCTGGTGTAACCTTTAGCTTAAGCATGTTAAGCGCAATTTCTTCTGCCTTCTTCATTATCTGCTTGGCATCACCAAATTCTCCAGCATCCTTCCCACTCTCTTTTAGGGCCTCCACCCTTTGTATTCCAGACATGATGGCTTCAGAACCAATGTTGGATGTCATAATGATAATGGTATTTTTAAAATTTGCAAGACGACCCTTATTGTCAGTAAGTCTTCCATCATCAAGAACTTGAAGGAGTGTGTTGAATACATTTGGGTGAGCTTTCTCAATTTCATCAAGAAGTATAACGCTGTAAGGCTTTCTTCTTACAGCTTCAGTGAGCTGACCACCTTCATCATATCCGACATATCCTGGAGGTGCTCCAACAAGTCTTGAAGAAGAATGAGCCTCTTGGAACTCGCTCATATCAATTCTTGTAACCATGCTCTCGTCATCGAATAAGTATTCAGCAAGCGCCTTTCCTAACTCTGTATTGTGAGAAAGAATTCCATTTGTGAAATATCTTCTATTTGAACCTTCAATAAGTTCAAGGTCGTACATTACTTCTTCATAACCCAGGTCAGTAACAGACTTAACTCTATCAAATAGATAACCATTTTCTTCATCACTAATAATTAGGAAATCGTTATCAGTCAAATCCTTCACAAACTTCTCATTCATATCACAATCAATGACAATATGATTGTCTGCACATTTTAGTGATAATCCAGACTGTGTTTTAAGTTCATAAACATTGTATGGTATTGTTTGATGTAGACTTTTAATATCCCCCCATCCAGTATCAGTAAATACTTCATATTCTGATATAGAAGTTGTCTGTGTAAATTTTTTCATTTTAATCTTTTCTTAAATTCGTCAATACTTATTTCTTCAATAAATCCATTTGATTTGTTTCTAATTTTTATTTTTGTTTCTCCCAAAAAACACTTTCCAACTCCAGTGGTCCCAAGGAAAAGAAAGGAGCCAATTGGTTTCCCTTGATTCCCAAGTCCAGAGCGATTAATTCTGATTGCATCTGATACAGCTGTTACAGCTGCGCTTTGACCAATAATTCTTGAGTGAAGCTCCTCTTCAAGAACGAGAAGTTTGTCACGCTCTCCTTGAGTCATCTTTGATACAGGAATTCCAGTCATCTTTGCAACGACTTCAGCAATGTCATTTGCATGAACTTCTTCTTGCATCATTCTACTCCCAGATGATTCAAGCTCCTTAAGTTTCGTGAAGGCATTCTTTACCTCTTCCTCCGCTTTAGGAACCTCAACCTTGTCAAGCTCATAAATCATCTTCCAGTCTTCATCGACCTTTGAGTCTTTTCGCTTAATATCTTCGAGTTTAAATTTCAGCTTCTCAACAAGGGCCTTGGCTTTGCTTGCTCCTTCTATGATAGCTTTCTCCTCATTCCACTTAGCATTGATTACATCAGCTTCATCTTTTAATACTTTGATTTCAGCCTCAACCTCAGTAAGGCGAGTGTTGTTCTTCTCCTTCTTCATTGCTTGTCTCTCAATCTCAAGTTGAAGGATTTTTCTATTCATGTCATCAACAGCTTCTGGAACAGAGTTTAGTTCCATTCTAAGTTTAGAGCAAGCCTCGTCCATGAGGTCTATTGCCTTGTCTGGAAGATGTCGGTCTGTGATGTATCTATTAGATAACTCAGCGGATGCAATTAATGCATCATCTTTAATGACAACTCTGTGATGTGCCTCAAACTTATCCTTAATACCTCTTAATATTGCAATTGTCTCCTCAATTCCAGGTTCATCGACAAATACTCTTTGAAATCTTCGCTCAAGAGCCTTATCGCTCTCAAAATACTTTTGATACTCATCAAGAGTTGTTGCTCCGATGGTTCTCATTTCTCCTCTGGCTAAGGCTGGTTTCAATAAGTTTGCCGCATCCATGGCACCACCGCCACCACCAGCTCCAACAAGAATATGAATCTCATCAATGAAAAGTACAATTTGTCCGTTTGAAGCGGTGACTTCTTTGATTACCCCCTTGAGTCTATCTTCGAATTCACCCTTGTATTGAGCTCCAGCAATTAACGCACCCATATCAAGTGAGTAGATAACAATTTCCTTAAGATTTTCTGGAACATCTCCACGAATGATTCTATGTGCAATACCCTCAACTATTGCCGTCTTACCAACTCCAGACTCACCCACAATTACAGGGTTATTCTTAGTCCTCCTTGATAAGATTTGAAGTATTCTTCTTATCTCATCATCTCGACCAATGATTGGGTCAAGCTTTCCTTCTTTTGCCTTAGCTGTTAAGTTTATTGCAAACTTATCTAAATTTGTTTGGGGATTATTTTGATTCATCTTTTTTGTTTAGTGTTTGTGAAAATCCAGGTTGTTCAGAGTGAGCTTCAAATCCACGAAGAATACAATCTTCAAGTGGGTGTACAACATTTGCGCATTCGATAGCATAAGAACCACGTGTTTTGGTATCAACTATCTCTTTTTTTGCACAAAAGTGGTCGCAATTGCTACAATTATACTTAGGCAATACATCAGTTCTAAGAAAACTGGAATTAATATGACTCATAATTTTTTTTTGGTTATTATACGCAAATTTAAAATTTTTGTTGCTAATATCATAAAAAAATTTTAAATTTGCGGAAACGAAAATAAACAATAGACTATGTACTTATTTTTTGACACAGAAACAACAGGTCTTCCAAAAAACTGGAAAGCACCAGTGACTGATACAGATAACTGGCCGAGAGTTACACAACTTGCTTGGCAAGTTTATGATGAAAGTGGAAATTTGTTAAGAGAGAGGTGCAATCTAATTAAGCCAGATGGTTGGGAGATTCCTAACGAGCAGTTCTTTATAGATAATAACATGTCAACAGAGAGGTGTGAGAGAGAGGGGGTAAACCTTTCTGAAATACTTGAAGACTTTGTGAGTCAAGTCAATGAATCCAAATATCTAATAGCTCACAACATGGCTTTTGATGAAAAAATTATTGGCTGTGAAATGGTTCGAAAAAAACTCACATTCAAATTGGAACCAAAGAAGTTGTGTACAATGCAGGAGTCAACAAGCTATTGCAAGATGCTTCCATTCAGATATGGAACTTACAAGTGGCCAACACTCCTTGAGCTTCACAAAAAACTTTTTAACGAGGAGTTTGATGGAGCACATGATGCGCTTGCGGATGTTAGGGCGTGTGCTAAATCTTTCTTTGAACTAAAGAAAAGAAGTTTAATCTTAAAATCATAATAATGAATATTGTAACAGAAGAAGAAAACGCTCTTAGGAATGAGTTTTTTTGGGAAGTTGGTCATAAAACATATTCAGGTCACATAGAGGATGGTGATGAAGTTGTTTGGAGAGAAGAATATGTAAAGTGGCTTGAGAAAATAGTTATTAATTTAAAATCAAACAAGAAATGCTGAATATACCGATTCCAGTAATAATGACACTTAAAAGCTCAAAGAATATTCTCATAATGGGAATGGGTGGTGGATTTGATGTCTTTTCAGGAATACCAATTTATCTAACCCTTGAAAAGATGGGTATTAAATCACATCTTGCAAGTTTTACTCATGCGAATTGGGCAGAGATTCCTACTTGCACTGAAATAATACCAATGGCTCCAGGATGTGTTGGAATTACTGGAAATATAGAAAATACATCTGTGAATATGCCAGAGATGTACCTTTCAAGTTGGTTTAAGGAAGTGAAAAGTCAAGAAGTTCCAATTTGGACATTCAAGCGAGACCAAAGTGTTTCTGAATATTCTAAGTCGTTAAACGTTCTTGTTAAGCATCTTGCAATAGATACGATTCTATTGGTTGATGGTGGTGTAGATTCTATAATGGTTGGAGATGAAGAGGGCAGTGGAACTATGATGGAGGATACATTAACTCTTGCTGCTGTAAAAAATGCAAATGTTAATAATAAAATATTAGCTTGTGTCGGTTTTGGAACAGAGATAGAGGAAAATCTTTCTCACTATCTTGCTCTTGAGAATATGGCCAAAATAATCAAGCAAGGAGGTTTTTATGGAAGCTGTAGTCTTGTTAGTTTTATGGATTGTTTTAAGCAGTATAAAGAAGCTTGTGAACACACTTGGAATCAGCCAGGGCATAGAAAATCTCATGTTCAGACAAGAATAATTCCTGCAGCAGAGGGTGAGTTTGGAGATTATCACATGTTTCCAATGGAAAAGAAGGGTGATGTATTTGTATCACCTCTTATGAGTGTATATTGGTTCTTTAATGCTGATGCAGCAATTTATAATAACACAGTAATTCCAGTGATAGAAGAAAAAGAAACTTTCTTTGACGCAGTTCAAGTTGGAGTTCCAATGATTAAAAATCACATTCTTAGAACAAGAAAAATAATACCACTCACATAATATGAAAAAAGAAATAGCTATAAAATTAAAAGCTGAAGCCGAGAAGGTGGCTGAAAGATTCTCTATGAAAAATAGAGAAGGAAATGTAAATGGTGAAGATTTTTCTCTAAAAAGTTGCTATGCCCTTTCTGAATATACGGCATTTGTAAGATTCAACAAGACAACGACCAAGGATGCTGTGGCATTATTTTTTTATGATAATGGTTGTTGGAATTATTTTTTTCCAACAGACAATCATATATTTGGATTTAGATGTTTTGAGATAATTAAAATAACTGGACAAGATTTTGGGGTTGTTGATGAAATATTAGATATTGATAATTTCAGACAAAAGGTTAAGGCGAATCTTCAGAGTAAACCAGGAATGAAAATTGCTAATTACATGTTCATGACCAATGACACAGCTTCAATTAGATATGAGGACTCAGAGGGGAATAAAGAGTTGGTATTTTTCTATTATATACACAAAGGTATGAGCAAGGGGTGGAGATGCTTCACTCCAAACGAGAGTCACATAAATGGCTTCAGGCTTTTTGAGCTTGAGAAGTTTAATGTTGAGAAAGAAAATTATGATAAAAATTTTGACTGAAATTATAATAAATTCTTGTAACATTATTTTTTAATCCACGTATAATATTCAAATATTTATACTATGGATTTTGAAACAATGGGTGATTGGTGCAAATGGCTTGAGAAAAATTTCTCACCAGATGTCATGATTCCAACATTACCAGTTATCATCAGACTTGATGGGAACAATTTCAGCAAGTGGACTATTGGTCTTAATAAGCCTTTTGATGAGAAATTAAATCAATTGATGACCGAGACTGTTCAGGAATTGGTTAAGGAGACAAATGCTATTGTTGGATATACACAGAGTGATGAGATTACTCTAATCCTATATTCTTCCGACAGAAAGAGTGCCATATATAATGATGGTAAAAAGCAAAAGATTCTTTCTAAATTAACTGCAAAGTGTGTAAACTTCTTTAATGAAAGAAGAAAAGAACTCCTTCCAGAGCATGATAAAACTGCGGTGTTCGATTGTAGAATTTATCAAACCCCAACACTTCACGATGCATGCGTTCAATTGTTGTGGAGAGAAAATGATGCCACAAAAAATAGCATATCCATGCTTGCTCAAAGTTTATTCTCACACAATTCGCTTGAAAACTTAAATGGAAGTCAGATGCAAGATAAAATGATGCTTGAAAAAGGTGTCAACTGGAATGACCTATTAGCTAAGTACAAGCGTGGAACTTATGTGAAGCGAATCAAGACATCAAGACCATTCACTACAGAAGAACTTGCCTCTTTGCATCCAATGCATAATGCACGCAAGAATCCAGATTTGGTTATTGAGGGAAGTGTGATTAAAGTGGTAGAGTACCCGATTTTTAATAAAATAGAAAACAAAACCGAGGTTATCTTCTTTGATGAGGAGCCCATCTTAAAAAAAGAAAATGAAACAGTTTAAATTATTCGCAGTCATAGGACTTCTATCACTTGCATCTTGCACAGATGAAGGCAGAGCAGAGATAGAAAACAACCTTGTAGTTGAGCTCATTAAGAAAAATGAGTTGAACAAAGAATGTAGCAGTTGTTTTCAGAACAACTATGAATATAGAGTTAGGCTTAAGTCTGAATCTGGCGCTGTATGGTATTACACCAACTATAAGCATGAAGTTGGAGACACTCTCGTATCTATATTTGAATTTACAGATAGCAGAGAGAGGGTGTTAAAGAATAGGGAGCTTGCTATTGATTCTCTTGCTGATATTAATAAAAAATTACAAAAGAAGAATGATGAACTCATTTTGTATAATGAATTGTTGATTGGGATAATTCAAGATGGAGCAAAGAAAACTGCTGGAAATTAAATACATCAAACATCATAAAAAATACAATCATGAATAAAAAAATAGCAGTACTTGGAGGTGGAACATTCTCACATGTGAGAGCTCACCTGTCCCTTGCAGCTCCAGCATTTGGAACAACAGCAAAACAAATCGCAGAGATGTGTGAGAAAAGATTTAGTCACATGGATGTTGACTTGGCGCTAACAAAAATGGCAGACCCATCGTCATACGTAGTTACAAATGATGATGTTGATAAAGTTGTTGACTTCATCATAAATGATAATACAATAAAAATCGTATTCTTCAATTATGCTCTTTGTGATTTTGATGGAAAGATTGGGGATATTGAATCTGGCAAGCATGCCACAAGGTTAGAGACTGCCGCAGGAGATGTTACAATGACCTTAACGCCATCTGAGAAGATTATAGGTAAAATCCGTAAGACAAGAAAAGATATATTCTTGGTGGGCTTTAAAACGACTTGTGGAGCAACCGAGCAAGAGCAATTTAGCAAAGGCTTGGACCTGATGAAGAAAACTTCTTGCAACATTGTCCTTGCAAATGACATCGAGACACGAAAAAATCTAATCATCACTCCAGAGGAGGGTGTTTACGGGAGAAATATGACCAGAAAAGAGTGTCTTGAGGAATTAGTCGATATTGCATGGCATAGAACTCATCTTTCATTCACACGCTCAACAGTTGTTGGTGGAACTCCAGTTTCTTGGGCAGATGCTCAAGTATACCCATCTCTTCGTGAGGTTGTAAACTTCTGCGTTGCAAAGGGTGCGTATAAGGAGTTTAAGGGAGCAACAACAGGTCACTTCGCAGCAAAGCTCGGTCCAAATAAGTTCTTGACCTCAATTAGAAAGACAAACTTCAATGACATTCACAAGAATGGAATGGTGATTGTTGAGACGGATGGTGATGATAATGTAATTGCCTATGGAGCCAAACCATCTGTTGGTGGCCAATCTCAAAGGATTATATTTGGGACATATGATGATTGTGATTGTATCGTCCACTTTCACTGCCCACTTAAGAAAGATTCAATCATAGGAATTCCAGTGGTAAGCCAGAGGGAATATGAATGTGGTAGTCATCAGTGTGGTGAAAATACTGCAAACGGACTTTCTAAATTTGGAAACCTATACTGTGTTATGCTTGAAAATCACGGACCAAATATCGTATTCAATCACTCAATTGACCCGCAGGAGGTTATTAACTTTATAGAGGAAAATTTTGACCTCGGAAAGTCTACTTCTGGATTTGAAAAGGTGTATCTTGGGCTATCCAACAATGTTGCTGTTTAGTCTGCAATATTACTTTAAGATTGCTATTGAGTGGTTTAAAGTGTTTGTTACATACTTTAAACTGCTCTATAGAGCTGTTGTTGGGTTTCTAAAAAAAGCTCTACTAAACAATAGTATTATTCTGATTCTAATTATATTAAATGCTTTTCTGATATTTATCCAGGAGTTTAGGGTTGAAAATAACTTAATAAATTTTCTGGAGACATTGTTCACGGTGGCATTTATACTTGAGATGTTTTTCAAGATAAGAGACCGAACTTTTAAGGTTTATATAAGTACTGGTTGGAATAAAATGGATTTTATTCTGGTGATGATAGCAATACCATCACTTTTCTCCTGGTTTATTTTTGACCTTGAGATTTTGCTAATATTTAGAGTTTTTAGGATATTTAAGTTCTTTAGAATTATACAGTTTTTCCCGATGATTGACTCCATTATCCCAGGAGTTAAGAGGGCGGTAAAATCATCTTACTTAGTATTTTTCGGATTTTTTACACTTCTTTTTATATTTTCAATACTTTCCTGTGCAATTTTTAAGAATGTAGCTCCAGAATACTTTGGAAATCCTATCGACTCTCTATTCTCTACGTTTAAAGTATTTTCAGTTGAGGGTTGGAACTCAATTCCAGAGTTAATAGAATCAAGAAGCAGTGATTCATTTGCTTTATTTGCCAATATATACTTTTCAGCACTTATGTTTTTTGGTGGAATCATAGGTCTTTCAATCGTTAATTCAATCTTTGTTGATGCAATGGTGAGTGATAACAATGACAGTGTTAAAAAGGAGATTGAGTCACTTAGGGAGGAGATTTCAAAACTATCAAAAATGATAGAAAAAAGAAACTATTGATAATAAAATTGTTTTTTTGTATAATTATAAAGGTGAGCAATAATGCTCACCTTTTTTCGTATAATAAAAAATATGAAAAATTTACTGTTAAGATAATATGAAAATAAAACGTAAATTTAGATTTGAAATGGTTAAAAAAATAAGTATTTGTTTTTTATTCTGTATTATAATAATTAACATATTTGGGCAAGTTAATAACAATTGCGCTAATTCTACTACACTTACTCCAGATGCAGCTTGTACATCAGGAACTTTATCAGGGTCTAATGTTCAAGCTGGCGAAGTAACAGCGGCAGCCTCCCATTGTGGTACAGCAAATTTTACTCAATCGGTTTGGTATTCATTTACAGCAACGAGCACCTCTATGTGGGTAGAATTAGGTGGAATTTCACTTTCGGGTGGCGGTGGCGGATATTTCCCTGGTCGATTAACAACAATAGTTTATAATACAAGTGCTTGTATACCAGGTGCGGGAGAAATAATTGGATGCGACAATCATGCAGATAATTTAACGACTGTTTCTTTGACTGGATTAACCATTGGAAATACATATTTAGTTCAAGTAGGATATAATACAGCAAATGGTTCACGACAAGTGAATTTTTGTATTAATATATCTTCTGGCACTGGACTACCAATCGAACTTTTTTCTTTCACTGGAAGGCAAATTAAAGATTATAATCTGATAGAGTGGGTAACTGCGTCTGAGATTAACAATGATTATTTTACATTAGAAAGAAGCACTGATGGTGAAAGTTGGGAAAGAATCAATTATACGCCTGGAGCAGGAAATTCAAATCACAATATATCATATAGCTATAGAGACTATACTTTTGAAAACAAAATAAACTACTATAGATTAACACAATTTGATTTTGATGGTAAAGGCAAAGAATCTTTTACTATATCAATAGATAATAGGTCTGATAAACACCTGGTTAAGACAGTTAATTTATTGGGTCAAGAGGTTGACGAATACTATACAGGACTTGTTATAAATATTTACTCGGACGGAACAACGAATAAAGAATTAAAATAAAAGTTATGAAATATGTTTTATATGAAGGAGCAGGAGGAAACATGTTATTTACACGAGAAGAAAAAGTAATAGAAAACCCTGATTTATTGACTCCATTTGAAAACAAGACACCAACTTTCTCGGTTGAGGCAAGCGATGACAATGAGGCCATTAAAAAATTGAATGACCACATGTTGTCCAGATTTGCTGAAAAAAAGTAAATACCCAGGGGCCGTGGCCTCTAAAGCTTTAACCCTTGGTAATTATTATTTCGACAATTGGTGTGCCAAGTGGGTGAGATATGCAATCATACAAGATTTCCTCTACAATGAGTCCAATCATCTTTCCTTGCTTATCCTGTACAATGAGTCTTGTTCCCTTTCCGAGGCCAGCTAAAACCTCTTTGTTAGGTAGGACCAGTTCTGAATCAGTATAATTAGACTTAATGGATATTTCAACATCATCGTACAAGGAAACTTTCTGAATAGATGGTTCAGTTTTTTCAAGTTGCTTATTTATCTCCTCAATTCTATCATTAAGCTTTTTCTGAGCCTCTTCAATCTTTTTCTCAGCCTCCGTTAGCTTGCTCTTAACTCCAGACAACTCTTTCTGAGCTTCTTGTCTTATAGATTCTTCTCTTTCTAATTCTTCCTGGGTCTTATTTGCTTGCTCATCCTGTTTTCTCTTGATGTGCATCTCAATAGTAAAATCCTTAAGAGAATTGACCCCAGCTTCATAATCTTTGATTAATTGATGAATATATTCATCAGTTGATTTGGATGGGTCATAGTGAACATATGACTCATGGTTATACTTAATTAGTATATTTTGAACAGCATCAAATTCAAGGTGATAGTATTTATCCACCAATTGTGGAACGTATTTGATGAAATCTGGATTATATGCAGCATATAAGTCAGTTAGCAATTCCTTGAAACTTTCTTTTTTCATTTTCTAAATTTATAATTAAGTAGTCTTTAAAAAATACAAACTTTATTCACAAAAATCAATGATTAAACTTTTTGGCATTATTTATTAAAAAAAACTAAATGGGTGCGCACTTAAAATTACACAGCTTTACAGGAACATCAGACCATGACTTTGCAGGACTGGTATCTGGACAAATAATAAAATATGACGGGTCTAATGTAATTAGCTCAGATAATATCACATCATTAAGTGCCTCCACATTTTCTGGGGGTACTATTTTTTCTGGCTCAACAGACCTATATGATATTTTCTTGGCAGGCACAAGTCTTCCGACATCTGGTGACCTCTGGAGCGCCTCAACTGGCTCGGAATCAATCATTGCAAATAATGGGTCTGGGAACCTGGCGAGTGGAGATTTTTCTTTTGCTGGAGGTTATGGAAATATGGCGACTGGAATTCAATCATCTGCTATTGGAGGTAAATTAAACTCAGCTACAACACAATATTCATCAGTTGTTGGAGGTTATAGAAATTTAGCATCAGGATACGATTCCTTTGTTGGAGGTGGTCAAAACAATATAGCATCTGTAGGTGGTGGTTCATTTGTTGGGGGTGGATTTGGAAACTCAGCAATAAATGTTTCCTCTTTTGTTGGCGGTGGAGTCTTAAATATTGCATCAGGACTTCGCTCATTTGTTGGTGGCGGTGTTCAAAACTCAGCGACAACAAGTTATGCAGGAATAGTTAGTGGTCGCTATAATTTAGCATCAGGAGATGCCTCATTTATTGGAGGTGGCTACAATAATTCAGCAACAAATATTGATTCTTTCGTTGGTGCAGGTCGCTATAATTTAGCATCAGGACAATATTCAGCAGTAGTTGGTGGTCAATTAAATACAGCATCAGGAGACCGCTCATTTGTTGGTGGTGGACTCTCAAATATTGCATCAGCTTTATATTCATCAGTAGTTGGAGGACAAGCAAATATAGCATCAGGATACTTCTCTTTTGTTGGTGGTGGACGACAAAACTCAGCGACAACATATTATTCATTCATTGGTGGTGGTCAATATAACCAAACACCAGAAGGCCGCTCAGCAGTTGTTGTTGGTGGTTATGGGAATTCAGCAGAAAGTTATTCATTCATTGGTGCTGGTGGAGGTAATACCGCATCAGGAGGCTACTCATCAGTTATTGTTGGTGGTTATAAAAACTCAGTATCAGGACACTACTCATTTGTTGGTGCTGGTCGTCAAAACGTAGCAACTGGAGAAAACTCATTTGTTGGTGGTGGTCGTGAAAATTTAGCATCAGGATTTCGCTCATTTGTTGGTGGTGGTCGTCAAAACGTAGCAACTGGAGAAAACTCATTTGTTGGTGGTGGTCGTGAAAATTTAGCATCAGGATTTCGCTCATTTGTTGGTGGTGGTTATTTAAACTCAGCAATTGGACAGCTTTCATTTGTTGGTGGAGGTCAAAATAACGCAGCAACAGCTTATTCTTCTGTGGTTGTTGGAGGTTATAGCAATTTAGCATATGGTGGTGGTTCATTCATTGGAGGTGGTTATAGTCATAGAGCAGGTGGTCAAGGTTCATTCGTTGGTGGTGGTGTTACTAATTTAGCATTAGGATTTCGTTCATTTATTGGTGGTGGTACTTTAAATTCAGCAACAACAATACATTCATTAGTTGTTGGTGGCTCCGCTAATCAGGCAACTGGACAGCTTTCATTTGTTGGTGGTGGTTTACAAAACTCAGCAACAACAACATATTCAACAATTGTAGGTGGTCAAAATAACAGAGCATCAGGACAACGCTCATTTATTGGTGGAGGTAGTGAAAACATAGTTTCTGGATATAACTCTGCAATTGTAGCTGGTGGTTCGAATGTTGCAAGTGGTAATTTATCTTTCATTGGCGGAGGAGGTTCTACAAATGGAAATTATAGCAACGTTGCCGCTGGTTTTTTCTCTATTGTTGTTGGTGGTAAGGATAATAAGGCTAATTCTGGATATTCATTTATTGGTGGTGGTGGATACAACGTTATCAACGGCACTTGGTCATCAGTTGTTGGTGGACAAAATAATATTATTAGCACATCTGCAAACCGCTCTTTTATTGGTGGTGGCCGCTTAAATTCAGCGACAACCACTTATTCATCCGTTGTTGGTGGTCAGAGTAATATAGCATCAGGAACAAGGTCTTTTATTGGTGGAGGCCGCTTAAATTCAGCAACAGCTGCTTATGCGTCTGTTCTGGGTGGAAGGAGCAACTTAGCTTCAGGCCAGGGTTCATCTGTCCTTGCTGGAACGGGGAATACAGTCTCTGGAAACCTGTCAGCAATAGCTGGCGGTTCAGGGATGACAAACTCATTCAACAGCACATTCATGACCATGAATGCTCGACTTGCTGAGAACGGAGGAGTAATATACTCTGCAGGAACTGACCTTTACAATATATTTTTAACTTCAGCACCAGCTGCAACAACAGCATCTAATGGTCTTACAAAGACAGGAAATAACATAACCCTTGGTGGAACACTTACTGGAAATACTGAAATAGGAGGTGCTGGTTTATATAATCTTAGAATAGGTAAAACAGGGGGTAAGCTTGGAATATTTCAAGTAGGTACAGCGAAACAAGAGTTATTACTTAATGCAACTGAAACTTATTTATTACAATCTGAAGCTGGTTATATTAATCAGTTCTTTATGGATGGCACATCCCTTCAATTATTTAATAATTTAGGTTCAGATTCTGTATCATTAGATATGACAAGTGGTACAAATATTACTTTCTCTAATCAAATTCAAGTAGGTAATTTACATGTTTCAGCTATAGCAGCAGCGGGTATGGTTCGTTGGAATAGTTCAAACTTCCAGGGCTACAATGGTTCGTCTTGGGTTAATCTTGATGCACAAGGAGATGTGACAAGGGTTCAAGCTGGAACAAACATTGTGACTGGTGGAACAGCCAACGAGCCAATCGTAAGCCTTGTATCATCACCTTCAATAAGCAGCTTAACAACTTCAGGTTCATCTACACTTGCTGGAGCAAACTTCACTGGAGCGATTCAGTCAGGTGGAACTGACCTTTATTCTATATTTGCTGCTGTTGGTTCTGGATTGGCTGGTTCAGGAACTGCAAACACAATTGCGATGTGGAACGGTACAACATCTCTTACAGATTCTCCATTAACTTATGATGGAACGGGGGTTACAGTTGCTGGAGATGTTTACATAACAGGAAATGTTGAAGTTCTTGGTACTGCAACAACAATTAACACTCAGGACCTTTATGTTGTTGATAACACTATAACGCTTAACTCAGGAGGAACTGAAATATCAGCTACTGGCGGTGGTCTTTACATAGATAACGGTGTAACAACTGGTGTCGATGCAACCTGGCTCATTGACGCTAATGGTAATTGGGAAGCAAATGCAGGAATTCAAGGAACAACTGTTACTGCTACAGAATTCTTTTCAATATCGCCTTACACAGGCTCTAATCCAGTGGCCCCATCAAACAATGATGTATGGTTTCATTCTGGAGCAACAGGAACAATTACTCTTAATTATAGAGTAGGTGGAGTCAACTATGGTGTTGAATTATCACAATAGAACATGAAATAAGAAAAAGCCAGAAGATTACTCCTGGCTTTTTTTATACTCTTTAACTTTTTTAATTAGTTCAAGCTCTTCTTGCTCTTCAATGTGCTTTGGATAATCTTGAACAATCCACGGGTGACCAATCAAAAGTCCACAAAATAATAAAAATCCTAAGACTATTATAATTGTGATTAAAGTGAACCAACTCATTAGTTTGTTTTGTTGTATTTAGAATTTAACTCTTCTTTACCCTGCTTGTAGGGTGGGCAAAGTATCCATCCAAATTTTTTATTAAACCAATTTTCAAATTTCCTCCAACTATTTTTCATGTTTTTTAATTTACTATTAGTGGAAATATAAAGATTATTTTTTTATAAAAATTTGCGCATAAGGTGTGTTAAAATATTCTCCATATATTGATGAATCGTCAATATGAAAATCTATATTTTCTTTTTCACAAATTTCAGCTTTAGTCCTATTCCAAATATCATCATTAATCCAGGGGTTTCCATTTGAATCAAAATTAATTTCTGTTCCCTTTTCTAAGTGGTAGTCAACTATTGAAAAAAACTTGGTATATGATATGCCGAGTTCTTTTATTTCATCAACAGCACCGTGCGATTTCATTTTTCCAGTAATTATTATTACTTCATGGCCAGCTTCTACAAATAACCTTGATAGTTCAGCAAAGAATTTTGGGTTTGAATCACAAACGCCATGAATATCTAATCCTATTTTCACGTATTATAATTTAATGTTAATTATACGAAGATAATAAAAAAAGTTTATCTATATTCTTTTAACACGGTTCTTTGTGCTTTAAATTTTAATTTCCTTAGCCCTTTTTCTTTAATTTGACGAACTCTCTCTCTTGTTAAGTCAAATTTTTGACCAATTTCTTCAAGACTAATTGCGGGATTATCAAATAATCCATAGTATAGAGTTAGGACTTGTTGCTCTCTACTTTTAAGGGTAGAAATTACTCTTTTTATTTCTATCTGAAGGTCTTTGTTGTTTAGTGTTTTTTTTATGTCATTTTCAATTTCACCCTCGATAGTATCCATTATACTACCAGAATCAACCTCTCCTGAAAGCGGAGCATCAAGTGAGGACACGCTTAGAGAAGTGTGTATGATGTCACTAATTTTTTCTTCTTGATATTTTCCTGGTTCACCTTTTGAGCCTTTTTCCTCCTCCTGAACCATCAAGTATTCTGATATTTCATCAATAGTTGGCTCTCTCATGTACACCTGTTCCAATTCTGATTTAGCACTCTTAACTTTATTTACCATTCCAATTTTATTGAGTGGCAATCTAATTGTTCTACCATTCTCAGCAAGGTACTGCATAATTGACTGTCTAATCCACCATACAGCATAGGATATAAACCTAAACCCCCTTGTCTCATCGAATTTCTCAGCAGCTTTAATTAATCCAATGTTTCCTTCGTTAACAAGGTCTGGAAGCGATTCTAATTGACTTCCATATTGTTTGGCTACACTAATTACAAATCTCAAGTTTGCTTCACACAATTTGTTCCGAGCATCAATATCACCATTCTTAATTCTTCTTGTTAACTCCAATTCCTCCTCTGAAGTAATTATGTCACTCTTGCTTGCAACCTCTGTAAGGTATTTTCCGAATGATAGTGATTCACGATTCGTGATTTGCTTAGAAATTTTTAATTGTCTCATTTTGTCTTTATTTTTTATTTAGTCGTTGATATGATACGCAAGAAAAATAAAAATGTTTAATAAATTTGCGAAAAGTTACTAACATGTTGAAAACATTATTTTTCGGACTATTTATATGTGGAGTCAACCACAAATAAAGTGGAGACGATTAAATTAAAAATATGGGAAATAAAGTAGAATTAACATGTGAGGTTTGTAAAAAAACTTTTGAAAGAGAAAAAAGGGAACAAAAAAGAAATGAAAAAATAGGCAGAAAGACTTATTGTTCCAGGAGTTGTTCTGGCAAAGGAAATGTTAAAAATATACCTGAAGATAAAAGGGGAAATATTGAATTTTTAAAAACAGGCTCTTTGACAGATGAGTTTACACCATTTAGATTTCATTTAAGACAGGCTAAAAAAAGAAATAAAATATGCACATTAACACTTGAAGAATTAAAGAGTGTTTGGGAATCTCAAAACGGCAAGTGTGTTTATACTGGGATTATTCTTGAAGCATGGAATTATAAGAAAAATAGCAACTCTTTTTATACAGCTTCTTTAGATAGGATTGATAGTAATAAAGGTTACATAAAAGGTAATATCCAATTTGTCAGTAGAAATATAAATTTAATGAAAAATAATATTTCACATGAAGAAACAATAAAGTTATGTAAAATAATTTCAAATTATTATAAATAAAAAAATCCCCAGTTACTGTACTTCACTGGGGATTTCTGTTAAGCTAATTCTACTACTGGAGTAGAAACAACTTCTTTCATTGCCGCATAAGACATCGCTGCCTCTGCTAAGCTTTTTGTATTTTTGCCATTTATAATGACTAAGCTATGATTCTAAAACAAATCACCGATTTAATGAAGTCTAATGCCATTCATCCCCAGTTTTCGTTTTGTCAAAAAAAATTGACTTTGTGGAGATGAGGAGATTCGAACTCCTGTGTTTCATTACGACAATTTATTGTCAAGCAAATCAATGCTCATATTGTAAATATACGAAAAAAAAACATAAATGTTACAACAAAAATAAAAATGTTAAAAACTTTTTATTTTATCCTGCTGTTTTTTAATGTTTTTTTTATTGTTTTTATAATTAACGAGTAAAAGATATGAGATTATATATCCCAATGAGACAATAGATGCTATAGTTAGGGATAGTAGGTTTTTGGGCCAAAATAGTGTAATGAACATGGTCAACGCATACGCTGGAATCATTATCCCCATTAGTTTACCATACACACTTTCTCCCATCCTCTCCTTGTATAATGATATTAGAGGATGTTTAACCAGATTGGGTTCTGGCGCATTAAAATTTAACTCACCATCAATTTGCATCAATTCGCCTTCCATTCAATTCCAATTTTTTCTAAGAATTCACCTCTTATCTTGTCGTACTCTTCTTTATAGTCAGAATATCTTGTGTAATCGTTCAAGTGAGTTCTGGAGTGATAAATGAAAGAGGTTCTATCCAGACCAACAACAGATGCAATCTCATTTTGGTTGTAATTCTTCAGAAAAGTTTCTCCCAGAATTACAATAAGTGTTTTCCTAAAATAAACAAGAGGCTTCTTTCTTGATTCAACCTTAATCTCATCAAGAGAGTTTACCTCTAATCCAAATTTATTTTTCACATGCAATTTAAGCACATCAAATAATATGTCCACCTCTTTTTTATGGTCTTTTAATAGTCCCATGGTATTAACCAAAAATCTTTGATAACGGATTAGAACGAGTAAGGACAAATTTAACTTCAATAATGCCCTTTATAACCTCAGCTTCAAAGCCGCCTATCCTAAAAGTCTTATCTTCAGACTTAAAAGCCTCTACCATGCAGTGTTCTGCAGCTGCATAAATCTCATCAACTGTGGGAATTCTACTTTCTCCAGTTTCAGTATCATCCCACTTAATGTTAAAGTGAGTTAAGACCTCGCTGATGGCCTCAACGTTTAAATCCTCAAGAGTATACTTGATTTGTTCCTTTTTTGGTGTCATATTCTTTGTATTTCAAAATTTTCAAACAATTCTTTCATGAACTTACTTTGTTTAAGTTCCTTTGAATTGAAACGCCCCCTTACTTTTGTAGTTGATAATTTAATTATATTCTCCAGTAATTGACAACTATCTACTCCAACTTTTATTGGAGTCAGCTTAAAGTTTTTGTTGATGTCACACATGAAAACATCTTCATCCAGACTGTCTGTGTGAAAATCTCCACCAGCTCTAACAGTATTAGAATCAATAATTTGCTGTATTTTAATCTTATCTTTTACATCAATATTTGCCATAAACTTGAAAATTTAGCTTTTATTATACGTTACAAAAAAATAAATGTTTCATTTATCCTTTTTACCACTCTCTTTTTTTATGAAATTTCTACCTTTTTCGGTTAGCTCAATCGAGCAGTCCTTATATAACAGAAGGGGTCCGTTTGATTTAGCTAAGCCCCTTCGCCTAAGTGATTCAAATATTATATTAGCGCAGAAGCTTTCACCTATATTAAATAATAAATCGTTACTTATTGAGAGTTCGGTAATTCCAAGTTCTCTACAATATAACACCAAGGAGTGTTTGTATATTTCATAGCTCTCTTCATCACTCCTATCATCAGTATTTTTGTTGCATATCCTATGGAATGCAGTGAGAACATCGTCACCCATGTTAGTCAACCACTCATCCATAGTTTCGATGCTCTTGTCAATCACAGAACCTCCCTCTTCAGTGAGTCTATATATCATATCATCTTTCATTTGGAAGTCTTTCTGGGTATATTAATGTTTCAAGATTTTGATGTGGATTGAATACTTTTTTTCCATGATATTCAAAACCTTCGAGAATTTCGTGTTCAACAATCATTTTTATACATACCCAGGCAGTCATGACAATACTGGTCTCTGTTGCTGTTGAAACAGGTGTGGTGTGCCAACGTCCCCATCCTTTGCCAAATTCACCAGTATTAATATCTTTTCTCATGAAAGATGTTCGAATGAAGTAGTATTCTTGACCATTAATATAATCAAGTACTACTTCAAACTGATAGTCCATATCAACACATGAATATTCTGCGAATTTTATGTTTTTTAATATTTGCCTCACATCACCTATTGAAAGAGGCTTTGTTTTAATTTCTGCCATAATCTTTTATACGCAAATTTTAATTTTTTGTTTCATTTATAATTATTAGAGCTTATATTGTAGTATGAACAAAAAGAAAACAATCGTGTCATTCGATTTTGATGGCACTCTTAATGAGCATTTTTTAGGAGGCGTAAACCCCAGTGAAGATGCTATAAGGCAGTTGTTTGTGCAACTGGTTAATGATGAAGATTTTGATGTTTATATAATAACCAGGAGGTTTGGTCCAGAAAATGCCAATAAAGGCCTAAAAGATGAGCACACCACTGTTATGAAAATGTTAGATGAATTAAACATACACCTTCCAGAAGAAAAAATTATATTTACTAATAGACAGTATAAGTATTCTGTTATTAACAAATTGGAAGTTGACATACATCTTGATGATGATAGTCGAGAGCATGAGTTAATAAGAAAATTTACTAATGGAAGCTCTGTAGATGTTCAACAGCCTAACTGGAAAGAGAAATTTGATGAGCTTCTTTAAAAAGAAGTTTATGAAAGAGTTGAATATAAAAATAGGAGTTTTCCTTACAACCTATAACCAGGTGGAGATAGATTATGAGATAGAGCAGTACATGGAGAGAAATGACTCCAGTGGATGTATTGTTTTTATGGATGCACTCAGGTCGTTCAATCCAGAATCAACATACTATATTACAGAAAAAGAAGCGATTAAACTTACTGGGCTCGAACAAAAAAAGAGCAAGAAGAATCCTGATAACATGTACACCAATTATAAGGGCAATCCATTCGGTCTTCAAATAAATGAGACTAAGTTATATTTTACTGACCCCATTTTAAGTTTAAAATCCGCATTCGAGATTGGAGCTCCAGATTTCGATTTCAAAAAAGACTTTTTTCACATCAGATTAGTTAAGTAGAGGAGGAAATATTGTTAAAATATTTTTTTAGTATTGTTTTTTTTACTAACTTCGCCATCAAACAAAAAAACAATTATTATGGGATGGTGGAGTCAAGACATATATGGAGGTGATGAGCCTCTTGATTGGCAAGAAAAAATTTATGAAATCTGTGAAACTCAAGTTTACGGAGATAATCATAAGACAAGAGCAATAGATAAAGAGGTTTTATCAGAAAAAATAGAGACTATCATTAGTTTTATTGAAAAAACTGAAGAATCTAATAGCAAAAACATTGGATACCAAATTCTTGGTGCAATTATAATGCACTCTGGATTTGATATTGATGAAGTTAATGATTTGAGAAAAAAAATCATTGAGGCTTCTGAAGATGATGAATATGCAAGAGAAGATTTGGCGAGAAAAAATGTCATGAAGAACTTCAAAAATCTTATTAAAAACTACAATTTTAATGAGCCAGTTGACATATCTAAAATCAATGTATTTGAGCAATCAGATGAGGTTGAAGATGATATTTCAAAAGAGTTTAAGGAAATATTTGGAATGATGAAGTCCAGAATCAAGAAACTTGAGAGGGGTATTGAAGAAAAATCTGGTGTTAAAGAATATGACGAAGGTTATGCGGCTGCAAGCCAAGAAGAGATTGATTTTTTGACTGACTTTATGGAACTAATGTCCAAAATGGAGATGATGGGAGTTTTATTTGAAAAAATAGCTCAAGGACTTGTTGGTAATTCAAATCCTGCTGGCTCAGAAAGGGGTCTGACACGTGGTGAGGTAATAATACCTACTTCAAATTCTGGAGGAACAGGCAAAGACATAATGCCAGGATAAAATAAAGGTGGCCATCTGATTGGCTGCTATTTTGTTGAAACATTTTTTAATTAATATCGTATAATTAAAAATTTAAAAAACAAAAATAACTATGATTGTATCAGGATTACCAATTTGGATTGTATTTGCGATAGCAGTAATAATCACAGTAATTTACTATTTGAGATATAGAAAAAGTTTTATGAGCCACTGGCTTGTAGTTCTTTTTGTATTTGCTTTAAATTTCTTCTTTTTTGCTTGGGGAGTTGTTGTTTTCTTGGCTGGAGAAATAATTAGACATAAGATGAAGGGACCCAAGGTCTCCTAAAATTGAATCATGTCTAAATTTAGAAAAAGATGCCAAGGGGTCGTAAAAATAAGATTAAAGAAATAAGTAGAACTCTCGACTTACATGGAATTAAACACATTGATGTTGATAGAGTGGTTGAGAATCATATTTTTATGACCGAATACCCACACGACATAGTTACTGGTAATTCTACAGATATGCATAGACTCGCCAAGGCAGTTCTCGATAGACATAATTTTCGATATGAAATAGGTGATATTAATAATCAGGGATACCTTAGAGTGTTAGGATATTAAATGAGTTGGATTTGGCCCATACCATCTGTAGAAAAAAAGTTACCAAGTTCAATTGAGCCTGGTTCTTTTGGGTTTGTCAGAAAACATGATATTCATACTGGCGTAGATATTTATTGCGAGCCAGATAGTAAAGTTATTGCTGTTGAGAGTGGTGTTGTAAAAAATATAGAAGCATTCACTGGGTCCAACGCTGGTTCACCATGGTGGCGAGATACAGATGCTGTTTGGATTGAGGGTGAAAGCGGTGTTGTTGTATATGGGGAACTTGAATCAAGCGTAGTGGTGGGGCAAATTATATCTGCTGGAGATGTCATTGGGGTTGTTAAGACTGTTTTAAAAAAAGACAAGGCTCTTCCGATGACAATGCTTCACATGGAGTTGTACAGCATTGATATGACTGAGACAGTTTGGTGGAAGCATGGTCAACAAAAGCCAAAAACCCTCCTTGACCCAACTCCTAATTTGAATAAAATAAATCAATAAGTATGAGACAAAATCAAATATTCCCAGCAGTAGGTGATACATGGAAATCCACTACAGAAACAATGCATTTTCATCGTGACATGAACTATAAGATTTCTAAGATTTTCCAATCAAGTAATGGATTGATTATATTCATGACCGATAAGTATGGGTGGGATATTCCAAAGAAGCTTGGTAGCTTCGAGGCAACTACAAAAACTCAGTCAGACATGTTCAAGAGAATGAAGAAGTCAAGAGTTAATTTTATGATTGAATCTGGTGCTGAATTATTGCTATGCAACGGTCATCACTATGACTGGGAGAAAAATTGTTTCTTCAACCTTGGGCTTGGGGTTCATTATTGCTCATATCCTGATGCAATCGGGTGTATTGAGGAATATAAGATAGAATTCCCTATAGAGGGTGGTCGTAAGCACTTTTCTCAGAGTAAGCAGATGATTTATAAAAATGAAGAATTTTATAAATACTTTGATAATAGATTAAGTAATGATGAATGGGATTGGAAATTTCACTTACCAGGCGTTAACTCAGACGTTCAATATAACATTGACCTTAAACAATATATAAAAGATTCTCAATTTCCATTGTATATAAGAGAAGTCGTGGAACTTGATGAGCTACATTTGCCTCATGAATTTCAAAATAGAACAAGAAATTGGAGTGATAAGTCATTTCAAGATTTTGAAAACGAAATGTGCTTGATGATTTTTGATTCTGGTACTGATAATTCGATTGATGATACTGGAGTTATTAAAGACATAATGATTGCATACCGAGACCTCCCTTCCTCACACTCAGCAACCTCGGTTTCAAAACTATTGCTTGGTAAGTCAAAGGTGGAAAACAAAAATGTTGCTCATTTGAGTAGTAAATATGCTGGTCTCATAAAACAACCTCAAATGTTTGAATTGGCTTCTGAAGTTGAAGCATTTCTTTATCACAAGAAAATATTTGCCACTAAGGAAGAATATTCTTCTGGAGAAGAGTGGAGAGGTGCTTTTGAATTCATTGGTAGCAAACATATCAATACTGAAAAACTTGAAAAAATATTAAATTCATAACTATGTGTATTACATCAGCTAAAGCAAAATTATCTAAGACAAGAATCATGTCTATGGCTCTTGATAACGGGAGACACTTAATGTCTTATAGTAATAAGGCCCAGAATATGTCTGGGGAGAAAAACTCAATGATTCTGGCAATACCAGGAAAATTAAAGAGAGAGTGGTTTATGGACACCACAAATTACAATAAGTTTCTGGAAAACATAGAGGACCAAGCTCACTTGGACTACGATGAGAGTCATGGGATTTACTCAAGAAGTTTATCTTTTAATTCAAAGGGTTTTGACCGATTCAATCTTGGAATGTATGATGTTCTCATTGCAGAGGATGTTAGAGATATTGTAAAGCGATTAGGGGCCACGGGTCCTAAAGTTTCTGAAGAACTAATTAATTTCTTTGAAACCAACTACAAGGGATGGAGCTTTGTGTTTTGTATATTTGATGGGAGCGAAGAAATGGACTCTCAACCAGTAACATTTGAGTACGAACCTTTTCATTATAACTGGCTATATTTTCCTACAATGGATTCTCATGAGGGTGGAGCGCCAAGTCTTAATGAGAAAGTTAGTATGGACCACACGCTCATCTATGAATATCCAGGTCTTGCAAATAGGGTTGTAAATAATGTAAAGTTCTCACAAGAAGTTCCTGAGGTTCTTAAGAGAAGAAATTACGTGGCAACCAAATGGAAAAAATCCATGATTAATGGAGATATGTACATTAATTTCGAAACACTTCAAAAATATACAAAAGACAAAACTTTTTGCTATGACGGATTCAAGAGATTGACAGCACATCCAGAGTCAAAAATATTTGCACAATAACAACCTTGAAACATTTTCAATAAAATTTCGTATAACAATCAATGAATGCTGAAGAAAAAATAAAATCAAGAGAATTCCTTAAACCAAAATTTAGAACTAAGTATCAAACTACAGAGTTTGTATACAAGGCTCTTGACGTTGCAGAACAACAGGTTGAGGAACTTTTAAAGAAGATTGAAGAATTAGAAAAAAATAAATAAGTATGAAAAGAGATGTTTACAATACGGTATTTTATAGTGGAGAGGAAAACTCAATTTGGCAAACATTTGAGGGCGAAAGAAAACCTATAAATGAAATTGACCACCAACACTTGTCAAACATTTATTACTACATGAAACACATTCTTCCTGGAGCATATGAAGCTCATATTGTTAAGTTAATAACAAATGAAATCGCTCATAGATTTGAAGATGTTCTATTGCCATATAGACCACTAAGAAGGTTCAAACAAGAAATGGATGTTCTACAAAAGAAGGGTTGGTTGTGGCCGAAGCCAAGTGGTATTGGTCACAATATAATAATTAATGGAGAGTGGGTTGGAGAGGTTGATGAATCCCTTGCATAAGCGAAACATTTTTAATTTTAATTCGTATAACTAAAAATTGAAAATCATAAACTAACAAAAAATGAAACAGATTACTTTAATTTTAACACTATTAATAACACTGACTTTAACTTCCTGCGATAACGTTGGAAAAGCCACTAATTCCACAAATTGTAAAGACAGATTTGATGTAAAACTTACTGATGGAGCAGCTATGTGGATTTATGATGGCAAGATAAGTGATGGATATGTTAAGGGAAATGATGAGATGGGACATAGGGTCTTCCTTCCACTTAGTCAAATATCATTAATCACTATAGTTGAGTGCAATAACAGAAGGTAAATAATGAAAGAAAAGAAACAGGTAGAGGGAGTAGTTGAGTTATCAAGAAATGGCCACGCTCACCTTGTTGCAAAAAATAAAGAGTTTAAAGACTTGTTTGTTAACAAGAAAAATCTTGGACAAGCCCTCGATGGAGACTTAGTTAGTGCTGAGATAATTCAGGATAAAAGTGGAAAGGGCAGTGGAGAACAAGCTAAGGTAATTGGTGTTGTAACAAGAAAAACTCTTGATTTCTCTGGTGTAATAGACATCAATGAAGAAAAGAGATATGCTTTTGTGAGAACTTCTGACAGTAAAACTCCAGTTGATTTCTATGTTCCAGTGGAAAATCTTGGTGGAGCAAAAGACGGAGAAATTGTGGTTGTGAGATTGCAGCGATGGAACAAAAAAGATAAGAATCCAACAGGAATAATTGTTAAAGTAATCGGTAAAGCTGAGGCTCACGAGACCGAAATGGGGTCAATCATGTTTAAGCATGGAATTGACTACACTTTCCCTCCAGAAGTTGAAGCTGAGGCAAATGCAATTCCAGTAGAAATACCAGAAAGCGAAATTCTTAAGAGAAGAGATATGCGTGATGTATTAACCATCACAATTGACCCTGAGAGCGCAAAAGACTTTGATGATGCTATATCATTTCAAAGACTTAAAAATGGAAACTATGAAATTGGTGTTCACATTGCCGATGTGACTCATTATATTCGACCAGGAAGCGCTCTTGACAAGGAGGCATACGAGAGGGCAACTTCTGTATATCTTGTTGATAGATGCATTCCAATGCTTCCAGAGAGACTTTCTAATGGAATATGTAGCTTGCGTCCAAATGAAGATAAACTTACGTTCTCAGTCATCTTTGAGATTTCAGAAAACGGAGATGTTCTTAAGCATAGCTTCAAGAAGACTGTTATTAATTCTAACACGAGATTTTCGTATGAGCAAGCACAAGAAGTAATTGAGGCAGCGGTTGGTGGAATTAAGATAACTGCAATGCAGGGTGTTAGTGGTAATGTTGAATCTTTTGAGTGCATACCAGTATTAAATGATATTGCAAAGAAGTTAAGGGCGCAAAGATTTAAGGAAGGTGCCATTACTTTTAATAGAAGAGAACCAAGTTTTGTTCTTGATGAAGCTGGAGTTCCAGTTGATGTATTCTTTCACGAATCTGCGGAAGCCCATCAATTGATTGAAGAATATATGCTTCTTGCGAATAGATATGTTGCAACCTATTCATATGGACTTACAAAGCCGTATGTTTACAGAACGCATGACTTGCCGAGTGAAGATAAACTTCAGGAGTTGAGTGCATTTGTTAAGCAATTTGGATATTCCTTCAACACTTCAGGAAGTATTGAGCAAACAAAAGCATCGCTTAATGAAATGTTGAAACAAGCTGTTGGAAGCGGTGAGGAAGCGATGATTTCAAATCTTGCAATTCGTTCAATGTCGAAAGCTGTTTATTCTACTCAGGTGATTGGTCATTATGGTCTTGGATTTAAGCACTACAGCCACTTTACAAGTCCAATCAGAAGATACCCAGATGTAATTGCTCACAGGTTATTGTGGGAATATTTGAAGGGTAAGAATGGAGATGTCTCAAAACTTGGTTCTCAGTGTGAGCATTGTAGTGATATGGAAAATAGAGCTGCTAAAGCCCAGAGGGAATCAATCAAGTATAAGCAGTGCGAATACTTGAAGGATAAGGTTGGAGAGGTTTTTCTTGGAATTATATCAAGTGTCACAGATTTTGGTATCTTTGTAGAGATTATTGAAAATGGCTGTGATGGACTCATTAGTAAAGAGACTCTTGAGAGTGGAAATTTACATATTGACCAAGAGAACTTCTGTGTGAATAACTTTAACAACGGAGAAAGTTATAGACTTGGTGATGAGGTAACAATTCAAGTTGCTAAAGTCAACATGACAAGAAAACAAGTGGATTTTAAAATCGTATTATAAACTAAAAACAAATAACAATGATTACATTTTTTATCGTATCAGGAATATTGGGAGCAATAATTCTTGGAGTTGTCCTTAAGGTGAGAACAATGCCAAAGTATAAATTATCTAAGGAAGATTACCAAAGTGGTGAGAAGAAGTGGTTTGTGAAAATCAGAAAAGGATTATCATATTACTATCTTGAGCAAACTCATGATGCGCCTGGATTTGAGAATGACATATTCAAAACAAGCAAGCATCAGTGTGGACCTCAGGAGACAGAATTTCTTGCAGAAAAAATAATCATCAATCACCGAATGACAACAGTCAGTGGTATTGAAATAGAAGGAGAATAATGAAATACGTAATTAGCGCAATAATTTATACCATCCTATTTTCACTTGTTATAGGATTGGTAGACTTGCTTATTTCAGGAAGTTTTATGGATGGATTTTTTCCAACAAATGACGGAGCCTGGGCCAGGTGGGTTGTAAGAGGTGTTTTTGTAACTTATATGACCATAAAAAGACCATTTAATGGAATCGGATAATACAGAAAAATCAGGGCCATATTTCATAGAAATAGTCCTATACTACATAAGTAGTTTCTTCTTGCTTAGCGCATTTGTTTATTCAATTTCGAGCACACCCGATAAGTGGTTCTCAAGACTTTGTATATCAATTTTTGCCTTGGGATTTGCTGGCATAATTCGGGCAATCAGGAAATCCAGAAAATAATTTGTAGATTACCTGAAAATGATATACCTTTGTTGTCTAACTTAAATAATAGACAACATGAAATTTGTTACAATTGACATTGAGACAACGGGTGTTCCAGGTAAGGATGGAAATCTTGAAGACCTTCAAATAATTGAATTTGGAGCTGTAATTGAAGATACCAACAATCTCCTTGCACTCGATGACCTTCCTCAATACAACAGAATCATTCGACATGAGCAGTACAAAGGTGGAGCCTTTGCAATAAATTTGAATTCAAGAATTTTTAAGATTCTTGCTGAGCGTGAAAACTATAAGAGAGGAGAAGAGCGAGATGCTTATGATAAGCATCATGGGATAATTGAACTCAAGGAACTTGCAAGAGACTTTTTTGACTTTTTATATCCACACTTCGGCAAAAAAACAGAGGATGAATTTACACTGGCACTCGGTTCAAATTATCAGGAGGCTCCATTTGTGATTACACCTGCTGGAAAAAACTTTGATGCATTTGACAGAAAGTTTATTGACCTCATTCCTAAGTGGAGTCAGTACATTAGTCTTCGTCATAGAACAATTGACCCAACAAGTATGTATGTTGATTGGTTCAAGGACGATGCGCCTCCAGGGCTTGGAGATTGCCTCTCAAGAGCTGGAGTTCCAAAGGTTGTCACACACAAGGCTGTTCAAGATTGTCTTGATACGCTATTAGTGATTAGAAAAGAATATGAAATTAAGAAGCCATGGATGAAATAGCAAGAAGAGAAATTAGATGTGTAGTTTCTCAGATTAAAAAAGAAAGAGAAGTTAGACAAAATCTTTCAGATAGTACATTGTCTGATGGAAGAAAAGAGCAAATAATTGAAAAAAGAAAAGGAGAAGTTCGTAGGAGATATGGATTTTCTATGGATGATGGCCTAAAAGTTTAAAGATATGACACAAGTAAAGAAAATAATTAAATACCCAAGCACTCTTCAATTTAGAGGTGTTGTAAAGACTATTAATGAGAGAATTGCATTCATTGGACTTGATGAAAATGGCAATGCTATGTATGACCCATCTATTAAGAAGCCAACCCTTACTTTTAAGGGAACTGTTAAGCTCCATGGAACAAATGCTGGTGTTTCATACAACAATATTCATGGTATGTGGGCCCAATCTAAGGAGCAGATAATCACGATTCAAAGTGATAATGCTGGATTTGCATTTTTTGCTCACTCCAATGAAGATTTTTTTGTAAATTCTTTGAAAAAATTTGCAGAGGATAATGGGATTGACCTTGACACGAACACAATTACCGTATATGGCGAGTGGGCTGGTCCTGGAATTCAAAAAGGAATGGGAATAACAAACATCCCAGAGAAAGCTCTTTTTGTTTTCGGTGTAAAAGTTTCTAAGCCAGGTGATGAGGATTTCGTATCCTACTGGATTGATGCAAGTAAATTTCCTGTGAGTAAAGAGGATAGGGTGTACAACATTCACGACTTTGAGACATATGAAATTGATGTTGACTTCAATAGGCCAGACCTTGCTCAGAATAAGATGATTGAAATCATGCTTGAAGTTGAGAGAGAGTGTCCAGTTGCAAGAGAGCTTGGTTACATTGGAATCGGTGAGGGAAATGTTTGGAGTGTTGAGTTTAAAGATACACTTTACAGATTTAAGGTTAAGGGCGAGAAGCACGCTGGAAAATCTAAAGTTAAAACATTGAAGCCAGTTGATAATGAGAGGCTCAATAAAATACATGAAATTGTAAACAAGGTTACTCCAGCATGGCGCTTGGACCAGATGGTTACAGAATCTTGTGACCTTAACAATGGGGGAAACATTGATAGAGCTAAACTTGGTGATTATCTTAGAATGGTAATCAATGATGTTATGAAGGAGGAAATGGACATCATCAGCGAGGCTGGTCTTGAACCAAAAGATATTAATAAGCACGTTTCTCAAGTTGCAAGAGAATACTTTTTTGAAAAAGAAAGAGAAGACCTTGGCGTTTAATACCATGATTATTAAGCATTACCATAGAAATAAGGGTGAAATCATTAAGATGATTGAGCATCTAAATAAGATGGACTACCCTCTTAATCTTAAGAGGAGTAACCATCTTTTTGTTGGTTTTGATGGAGATTTTCCAGTTTGTTTTCTGGGTTTAAATCAAAGGTCTGGATATTATTATTATAGGGGTTGTTATGTTCTTCCTGAATACAGGGGAATTGGGCTCCAGGTTAAAATGCTCAATGTATCATTTGAGAAGCTGAGAGAATTTGGTATTGATAGGGTTAGTAGCCTTGTTCATACTAAAAACAATTACAGCCTTAAAAATGCTCTGAGTGTTGGTTTTGAAATAACTGGTAGAAGAAAAGAAAACTATCACATACTAAAAAAAATATGATGGATAAAGAACTTGAAGGGCTTGAGTACGATAATCTTGTGCTTGACCAAAATGTACATAAGTTAATTGGAAAGCTAACAAAGCTTCAGGATGGTAATGTGGGAGATGTGGAAATTGATGAAGGCGCAGTATGGCTTGTCACTGGTCTTGGATACCTTAGCAAAGAAGCTCCAGACCAAATAATCCAAACCTCTCTTGATGACACCATAATCCTAAGTAAATCTAAGCTAATTGAGTTCATCAAGAATAAAAAATAAAATTCATATAATAAAAAAGGAGAGTAATTAAACTCTCCTTTTTTTATGGCGCAATGAATGAGTTGACAATATCTGTTTTAATCAACAGCTCTTTTAGAGAAGTCTGTCTTGTTCTTGGGTCAACGTTATCAATTGCCCTGTTAAAAGCCTTTCTTTGACCAACAAATACAGCTAACTTCTTTGCTCTTGTCAGTCCTGTGTAAACAAGATTTCTATATAACATTCTGCTATACTGAGACATAACAGGTAGGATAGCACAATCAAACTCTGAGCCCTGACTCTTGTGTATTGTAATTGCGTAGGCAAGCTCCAACTCCATCATGTCAATTTTCTTATACTTAACAACTCTGTCATCTCCAAATTTAATCTCCGCAGTCCCAGAAACCTCTTCGATGTATTGAATCCAACCAATATCGCCATTGAATACCTCAATGTCGTAGTTGTTGATAGTATGGATAACCTTGTCTCCTTCTCTAAAAATTCGGTCCTTAAGTTTTATTTCATTCTTTCCTTTAGCAGATGGGTTTACAGATTCTTGTATGATTTCATTCATTCTAAGAGTTCCAAGGTCACTAATCCTCATTGGTATGAGGATTTGAATATCTTTGGTATTATGATACTTATTGATAATATCAATATAAAGATTCTTGGTCATTTCAACAACATCCATACCATATCGAAGCGAACTCCATTGTGGATATTCACTTTTCGATTTACCATGTTCTCCAAGACCAGAATCAATAAACATACAATCAGTTCCATCTTTCCAAATTTGAGGCTCGGTTAGCGGAGAATTAATATCTGGATGCTCTCCATGATTTATCTTGTGAGCATATGAAATAATTTTTGATTCTTGTCCTTGTCGAAATATTTGTGTCAATTTATATGTTGGAACCACTCCGCTTTCAATTAAGTCTTTGAAGAAGTTGCCTGGGCCAACAGGCGGAAGCTGGTCAACGTCACCGATAAATAAAACCTGGCAATTATCAGGAACAGCTCTCAATATAGAGCTTGCCAAGTTTATGTCAAGCATAGAACTCTCATCAATAATAAGAAAGTCGCACCAGAGTGGGTTTTTTTCATTGTGCATGAATCCATAATTTTCTGGGTCCCAACCAAGAAGTTTATGTACAGTACTGGCTTGCACTCCAATTACCTCAGTCATTCTCTGAGCAGCCCTTCCAGTTGGGGCCGCAAGTGCAATTGATTTTCCTAAATTTAGAAGAGCCTCAACAACCGCTTTTGTCATTGTTGATTTACCAGTACCAGGACCTCCAGTTAAAATAGAAATCCCTCTGTTTATTATGCCGAATACACCCTGTTTCTGTTCTTTGCTAAGTTCTACACCCCTATACCCCTTGAGTATAATATCTTCATCATATGTAGCATTAACATCTCCCAGAAGAAGTCTGCCGACTATATTGGCACAATGATTCTCGTTGTAGTATAGTTTTTTTGAATAATACCTCACTGGCTCATCTTCAACTGCATACATCATGATTTCATGGTCCTGAATCATATACTTCAAAATATTTGAAACCCTATCTCTGATGTCAACACCAAGAAGTTCTGTTGAGCTAATTGTAATTTGTTCCTCAATAAGATAGCAGTGGCCATCAAGGCTACCAGATTCTAATATGTGCATGATGCATGCTCTTATCCTCGCCTCACTATCAAGTTCAATACCAACTGAAAGTGCAATATTATCTGCGTACTTAAAGCCGATTCCCTTAATATCTCTTGCAAGTGTATATGGATTTTCTTTAATTTTCTGAACACAACCTTTTCCATAGTGCTTGTAAATTTTGGCAGCATAGATAGTTGATATTCCAAATTGTTGCAAAAACATCATTACATCATTAATTTCCTCATTATCTTGCCACGAGCTTTTTATAGCTTCAAGTTTTTTTGGAGATATTCCAGGAACCAAAAGAAGTTTGTCGATGTCTTCATTGAAAATTCGTATTACATCATCTTTAAAATATCCAATTATTCTTCCAGCTATTACTGGTCCAATTCCTGGAAAAAAACTTGATGATAAATATGCTTTTAAGCCCTCTTTAGTATTTGGAGGAACCTCAAACACAGATTTTGCCTTCATCTGTTTTCCAAATCTTGGATGTGTACTCCACTCCCCCTCAAACTCATAGGTTAGACCCTCATGGATGGTTGGATGATAAGCGTTAACTACAATAGGGTCATTTTGGTTGGGTAATTCTACACTAAGTATGTGATAACCATTATCTCTTTTGTGAAAAATTATTTTTTCAACTATTCCTGTTATTTTTTTCGCCTGAGTGTCGCTCATGATTGTTTCTGTTATTTAATGTTTTGCAAATATAGATTAAAAAAATATGTCATACAATTTTTTTGAATGGAAAAAATGATATATATTTGCACTGAGAGATAATAATTTAAAAAAACAACTAATGGCAGAGAAAACAATTTTAGATGCCCCGATGAAGAGAAATCTTTTCTTCACAAAGCAAGTAGACCAAGAGTCTATATCTACACTTACACAGGAGATAATAAAAATTTCTGAACACGATGAAGAGCTTAAAAGACATTATGCACTTCACGACATCGAATATCATCCAAAACCAATCAAGATATACATTGATTCTTATGGCGGATATGTGTATCAATGTTTTGGATTACTGAGTGTAATGGAGAGAAGTACAACCCCTATTCATACAATAGTTACTGGAGCTGCAATGAGCTGTGGTTTTATGATGCTTATTTCTGGACACAAGAGATTTGCCCATAAGTTATCAACTCCACTTTATCATCAAGTTAGTTCTGTGGCCTGGGGAAAACTTAAGGATATGGAAGAAGATGTCGAAGAAACAAAGAGACTTCAAAAATTGCTTGAGCAAATAACTCTTGAGAAAACAAATATTGGTCAGAAAAGACTAACAGAGGTGTACGAGAAAAAGCAGGATTGGTATATGTCTGCAGAAGAAGCCCTTAAACTTGGGGTTGTTGACGAAATTCTTGAATAATTTAAAATACTAAAACGATGCATTTGCTGTTGTTGAAGGGCTTATAAAAGTTGTCACTGAAGTTATTGGTGGAAATTATAAGCGAAAAAATAAAAAAGATATGAAAGAATTTATTGATGAATGTGAGTTTACTCATTTTTTGTATGAGAACTACGATGAAGCTACTGCCGAGGAAGTAGATAGAGATTTTTGCGATTCTTTTGGGTCATGTGCTATGAACACATTTTATAGAAAAGATAATCCAGAAGATAAGTTTGATGAATGTATGAATGCTTTCATTGACAAAAAAGGGACTAATGGGAAGGTTCAATTAATTTTTACCAACTAATGAAAAAACTAATTATTGTAAGCGTTCCTTATTATGAGGCATTCTTTGACCAGGATGGAATTTACATCAAGTCCATTCATGAGAATGATGCTGATTATAGAGAATATTTTGATGGTTTATTTGGGCACTTTGGAATTGAAGTAGAGAGATTTAATCTCTCCAAAGATTTAAGTCACAGGATTGATGTTGGAATGCATGCAGATAAGGAATTGAGTGACTTCATATTGGATATTAAAAATGAAATAAAAAAACATGGATAAAGAAACTGCAGAATTAATTGTTGATAAGATTATTGACGATTTAAACGGAAGAAGAGGCTGTGGAATTGACTCGTTTGATGATGAAATTCAGAGTGAAATCAGAAACTCATGGATTAACATAGCAATGGTCACTAAGCCTATAAAAAAAGAAGTTATAAAAGTTATTAAGGCTGAATATTATGATGATGATACACAGCTGGTAGATAATCCGCATGAGTATATTAAAGAATTTATTCATCGTGACTGTAATTACCAAATAGAGGAGGCATATGGCGATGAACTTCCTGATGGAGGCTTTGATTGTAAGTTGTATTTTTTATTGAACAAAAAATATTACTGTATTGATATTAACTGCGGAACTCGATGGGAAGGTGGATGGTCAAGCAGAAGAAACTTTATTGATGGCATTAATATTAAAAGTATCACAGACTTTAGCGTAGATGAAGAAAAAATGCAGATAAAATTTATATAAAATGAAAAGAATTGTAATATTAAGTGGTGCTGGTTTAGATAAAGAGTCAGGAATAGAAACTTTTAGAGACAGTGAAGACTCTTTGTGGAATAACTACAAGGTAGAAGATGTGGCAACACCTATGGGCTTCCTTAAGGACCCAGGTCTTGTTCTTGACTTCTATAATCAGAGAAGAAGACAACTTGCTGCAGTTGAACCAAATCAAGCTCATTATGACCTCGCTACTCTGGAGGATTATTATGATGTAGTTCACATAACTCAAAACGTTTCAGATTTACTTGAGAGAGGAGGTTCAACTAATATTTTGCATATACACGGTGAGTTGACCAAGGCAAAAACAAATATGACTCCAGATAAGATTTATGACATTGATTACAATGATATTAACTTAGGCGACCTTGGAGAAGATGGTTGTCAACTTAGGCCAGATGTAGTGTGGTTTGGAGAATCAGTAACAAAATTGACAGATGCAGAGAGAATTGCGAAGACTGCTGATATTTTTATAATTATAGGAACTTCTCTTGGGGTATTTCCTGCAGCAGGGCTTATGATGCTTGCCCCAAAGACAACTCCAATATATTTGGTTGACCCAAATGTTCCAGAGGGTATGATTTATCAGGATAGGGTTACGTTTATTCAAGAGCCAGCAACAGTTGGTGTTGCCAAGTTGGTTAGTGAATTAATTGAAAAAGCTCTCGCTGAATGAAATACATTTACTCAATAAGAAATAATCCATCAGGAGTTATGAGCATTTTTAACTCGATGACAATAGAAGATAGGGTTGAGGCCCTGGTGGATGTTGTTAGGGATATAAAAGTGTCATATGAAGACACGGAGGATGAATTGAAATATCGTTTGTCTGGAGACATGGTTAATGAGAATGTTGAAAAATTTCTTCTAAACTATCAAGACTATATGAATTGTATAAAGCTGAATTCTCACATTGAAGACAAAAAAGAATTAATTTCAAAAGTTGTTGAAAATTTAAAAAAACATGATTGATTTAAAACAAATAGCTCTTGAAATTAGAGAGATAATTTCTAAGAAGCAAGAGGAGATGTCTTTAAGCTTTGTTGAGGATACACACACCTATTACATAAAAGGCTTAGATGGAAATATAACGAGTGAGCTTCCTTCGGTATCAACGGTGCTTAAGGCATTCTATCACCACTTTGACTCCACAACAACAAGAGCATTTCAAAATTGTAATGGAAACATAGACTTACAGAAGAGCTTACTTATGGAGTGGGACCAAAAGGGGAGTTATTCAACAAATATGGGCTCCAGGGTTCACTACATATTAGAACAAGAGCTTGTTAATCAATATGGTGGATATAAGGAAGTTCGTCAGCCAATATTCGAGTGTGACGATGAGCAAATTGCAACTGGAGACTCAATGATTGCTGCTGGAAAAGAATTTATCGACCTCATGCATGAGAGAGGCGCTGTGCTTCTTGATACTGAGATGGTTCTTGGCTCAGCTGAATTTGGATATACAGGTCAGCCAGACAAGGTTTGGCTCATGCTTGATAAGAATGGTGAAATTGGAATTGTTATAACTGACTGGAAGACCAATCAGCCAAAGAATTTTGAGGTGCAGTCTTGGACAAAATTACTACTAACACCTTTTGAAAAATATTGGGACACCTCTCTTGGTCACTACTACGTTCAAATTCCACTCTATGCAAAGTTATTAATTAAAATGCTTGAGGGCACAAAGTACTCAAATATAAAGTTTCTTGGTGGAGTTGTAGTTCTTGTTAGAAAAGAGGGTTTCTATGAGGAACATAGAATTCCAAGAGATGTTGTTGATACTATTTTTAATATGAATGTTCAGTCTGTTCTTAAAGAGAGAAAAGAGCATATCAATAAGCATAAGTTCTTAGAAAAGAGGGATAAGCAACTTATTAATTCTTAAAAAATAAGCAGCATGATTTGGTTTAAAAAAAATAAAAAAGAAAGTAGGGTTGACGTTATAAAAAATGACTTGAATCTTTTAGAAAAAGAGAGAAGTAGATATTATTCTGAAGTAATAATCAATTTGATTCATGGCTCATGCAAACAGGGTAGTGGAGTTATAAACTTATCGAGTATCAAAGGTTTCTATGGTTATTATAAATTTGAAGATGTTATTGTTTATTATGACAAGGAAATAAGAGATATTTTAATCGAAGAGGAAGTTGCATCTTATTTTGCATCAGGGAATACATTGGTTGTTACAATTGATGAGGATAGGGTTGCAAATTTGAAATATGAACTATTATGAAATAATTCAATAAATTGTAGGATATGGGAATATTTGATTGTTTAATAGATAGTGGACGAGAGCCAAAGGTTGGGATGGAATATATCTATGACTTAGATATGGCTTGGCCAATATATGGAAAAGATGACACAAGAAATAGTTCTTTTGTTGAGGGTAAGAAAGATGATATTTATGTTCACTCACAAGGAGAGCTCGATTCTTTGTCATATAAACCCTATTCAATAAAAGTTAAAAAGGGTATCATAGTCACTGATGTTGAATCAAAAAAGCGTGAAGATGGCTATCATCTTGGTTATGACTTTACAATTAAGGATTATGGCATCAGGTGTCATTGCAACTACCCATGGGCCTTTTGGGAAAATACACCAGATAATCTTATGAAGATTGAAGAGTATAAGATAGAGCAGAAAAAGCTTGATGAGCAAGAAAAGCTTGTGAAGAGGCTTAGAAATAATATTGACCAATTAAGTCTATAATAATGAAAATGAGTAGAGAACAAAAGAATGATGCTGCTATAATGGATTGTTATGTGGAGCTGTTCGCAAATAGCACACCTCCAGCAGACTTTAAGGAACTTATGGAAAATGCTCCAATTAATGAGCGTGGACAAAAGGAAATTGACTTTATGGCCCATGAAATAGATGAGGAGAGATATGATGAGATTATTGCGCTAATGATTAAAAAGCATAGATTTAAGGGATACAAAGTGCAGATGTTTAAAAATACAATTGCACTTGGGTGTTGTCCAAAATTCAAAAAAAAAGAAAATGAATAAAGACCTACAAGAGTACATAAAAGGCTTATCTCTGAAGGATAAGAAAAATCTATCTCAGAAGCTTGGGAAGGTTATGGAGGAGGCTGGAGAACTTGCGAGAGTTGTTCTTCCCTATGATAATGCAGATGGAACAACTCACCGCTTCGTTGAAAGGGAGAAAGTTCTTGAGGAGTCAGTTGATGTCATATTAACTGCAATATCAATGGCCTATGAGCTTGGATTTAGTCATGATGACATTGAAGAGATGATGTGGAGAAAGGCTGAGAAGTGGCAGGGAATTCAATCAAAGGATGCAAAGGTTGAATATCCGATTCCATATGAGATTCATGTGACTGTTGACTTAAGCAAAAGAATACTTTGGTTTAAAGATGTCTGCAGGCAAATCGGGGTTAAGCCAATTGTGCTTGACCTTGAGAATGGTGGTGAATCTGTTATGAAAGATGTAATGACTTCATCTCACATAATTGGAGATAATACAAGTGCATACAATGAGTGCTCAAGAATTTCAAGTGAGCTTGAAAGAAACGGTTTTACTGTTTTAAGGAAGAAGATTGAGACAGTTCCATGGCATCCAGCAGCTCCATCAGAGCTTGGAGACAAGATGCCTGAGGATTGCTACTTTGAGGCTCATGTTGGCTGCATTATCTTTGACCACGAGGAGGCTAAGCTAAGTCGAGTAATTGACGACCTTGATGTTCACTTATCCAAGAACTTCTTCAAGAAGAAGGAGGATGGAAGGTTAGTGAAAATGATTACAATGAGAAAGTATAATGGGCTATACGATGACTTCATCGTTGAGCTTGATAGGCTTAAGTCAAGACTAAGTGCAAATAACATTGATTTCGAGAAAGTGATTACAGAGTTCTCAATTTACGATACAAAAGTAAGTCACGATTTTAAGTGGCTTGAAAATAAAAAGCAAGAAGCATGAGCAAGTTTAAAATTAAGAGAAGGTTTCCAAATTACATGACTGGATTTGAGGAAACAGAGCACTTTGTTGATACGGTAGAAGAGCTTGAAAAAGTTGATTGGATTGATAATTGGAAATCTGAGGCTTCAGGTTTTTATAAATTTGCGATAAGCAAAAGCAAATCTGAAATTAATGAGTATCATCACTTGATGGCTCTATTAAATTATGATGAGAAGTTTGGTGGTTGCAAGAGTTGGTGGGTTATTGGATACATAACTGGAGATAACGTTGATGAGCTTGGTCTTGAAGAATATCATAAATTAATTGGAGACCACCTTGATGGATGTTCTCAGAAGGCCTGGCAACACGATGAGTGTACTTGTGGATTTAGAAAATAAAAAATAAATTATGAAAGATTTAGAAATTGAAATTGAAAATAGAACCAAAGAAACTACAAAGAGAGAGTTTTTTATGGTGGACCTAATTGTTGGTGAGCAAAAAATTGACACAGGAGAAAATCCAATATCAAGCCACTCATTTTGGAAAGATATGGAAGACCAGGCTCAGAGAGCAATTTACAGGATTGAAAAAAATAATCCAACAATGAGTTTTAATTTCAACATGTCAACCATGGGCATGAGTGATGAGCAACTGGAGCAAAGATTTAGGACCCACATAAAGTCGAGGTATGCAGATGTTGATGTTGACAAGCTTTTTGACCTTATTGATAAGGGAGTTGGAGAAATTGCAGCAACAGGCCCAGATGACAACCACCCAAATCCATTCATGAAATTTCCAATAGGGAGTCATATGACAAAAAGTTTTATTATCTCAGTTCTTGATAAATTTTTAAAAGTAGAATAAAATGCTTACATCAAAATGGGATAAAAGATTTATGGGTTTGGCTAAAATGGCAGCCACATGGAGTAAGGACAGGTCAACTGGAGTTGGAGCTGTAATAGTTAATGATAAGAAAAAAGTTTTAAGTGTCGGCTTCAACGGATTTCCTCGTGGTGTTGATGACGATGTTGAATCTCGTCACACAAGACCAGAAAAAAATCACTATGTGGTCCACGCAGAACGAAATGCCTTAGATGAAGCTGAGACAAGTCTTGTTGGAGCAACAATATATTGCACATTCTTTACCTGCGCCACTTGTGCTCATGGAATCATTCAAAAGGGCTTGAAGAAAGTTGTGGCTCCAGAGCCAGACTGGAATGCAGAGAGATATGCTGAATCACAGAAACATGCAATGGAGATGTATAGGGAGGCTGGAGTTGAAGTTGAGTTCTATCGTGAGCCTGCAGACACTCTTATTGCAGTATGGGAAATCGGATGTGGTGGCGGACGTGTGCATGATGTAATAACAGCAGATAAATTTAGTTTATACATTGATAAGTATATGAAAAAAAAGATTAATCAAGGGATAAACATTACTCAACACAGCATAAATGAAAATCTTGGTTTGATAGAATTTTTGGTTGATAATAAAGAAAAGTTGTATCTTTACTACGGAAATTATGAATTGAACGAATTTATTTTTAAAAGATGAAAGAATTACTTGAAATTATAATTAAGGATTGCCTTAAGAGTGGGGTTAAAGTTAGCAATGAACTTGCGGAAGATGGCTCAATCGCATATAGAGTTGGTGGCTTCTCTAAGTCTGGAGATGCATTTTTGTATGCAGAAGAAAACGCTGTTGTTTGCAAGACAAGATACGATAGAATAGACCACATTCTAACATTTAGAGATTTGGCTTATGTAGCCTATGATTGGTACCAAGACTACAAAGACCGAGAGCCATTTCAGAATCCAGACCGAAATTGGGAAAAAGTTTTCCTGGACTTAAAATTCGGACAAAGTGCTCATGAAATCAATGACTTACCTTTCTAAGTAACATTTTATAATTATTTGCGTATAAGCAATTATGGGAAAATCAGATAACACAGTTAATGTAAAAAACAGGAAAGCTTCATATAATTATGAGTTTTTAGAAGAAGAGGTTGCTGGAATATCTCTCTTCGGTTCTGAGGTTAAATCTATACGAAATGGAGATGTTAGTATTGGAGAGGCCCACTGCTTTATCCAAGATGGAGAAGTGTTCATAACGGGAATGCACGTTGCTGAGTATAAAGAGTCTGGAAGAGGTAATCACGACCCCTATAGAAAGAGAAAATTGCTATTAACAAAAAAGCAAATCAAGAAATTTGATGATAAGCTAAAGGTGAGAGGAATTACAATTGTGCCAATAAAATTGTTTACAAACGAAAAGGGTGTCTTGAAAATGAAAATAGCTCTCGCCAGAGGTAAGAAAAATTACGATAAAAAACAGTCAATAAAAGAAAGGGACATTAGTCGTGATATGGACCGAGAAATCAAAGGATAAACATGGAAGATAAAGATTTTGATGACAGCAGAGTAATGATTTTAGGTTACTCAAAAAGCAGGCTTGAAGTCTTCTTGAATGGAGTTATATTTTTGATTATACAAATTGCACAAGAGGTTTTAGCAGTTGCTAACCAGCTTCCAGAAAACTGGAAAGAAGAGGATTTATCAAAAATTGATAGGCCGTTTTTTATTCCTACAATATTATTTATTATAGCATACGCTCTAATGAGTCACGCTTTATTCGGTGGAGAAAGATTAGAAAATCTACGAAAAGAAATTGGTAACTTAGGAGTGTTTTTGAGGAAATTATCATTTTTATTACTTTTAGCTTCAATAAGCGCATTAGTTCCAGTTTATATAATACTAAAATTCTTTTAAGTATGGAGAGCAACCAAATAATATTAGACAAGATTGATGAAATGTATAATCTTCTTGACGAGAATGGAAACCAAAAAAATAAAGCATTTTTCTCTCACCTAATAAGGTCTTACATTTCCTTGAATAGCGTTGGAATTGCCCTTGTTAATCCAGATGATAAAAAAAATAGAGTTAGATGCGCTTTTACAAAAAAAGAATTAATTACTCTTGAAAACGCTAAGTCTGAAGCAAGTACAGATGCTCTTAGAAAAAACATTGATGATTTTGTGGATTCATTTGATTCTGAGAAAGGCTGCTTTACGAGCACAACGTCAATGAAGCAGGTGTTTGGAGGGAAGGTCCTTGCACTCCAGGGTAAAGATACAAAGACATATATGTCTCAAGAGTCATATGCAACTTTTATTAACTGGGTTATGACTAAATATATTAGTGGTGATGGACACGTTAGGTGGCTTGTAAATCAAGTGATGAAGGATGGATTGCACCCTGGAATTTCTGTAAAGCCAAAAAACCCAATTGAAAAGAAGGTGAAGTCTAATGTGAATTTCTCATATCAAACAAACAAAAAAACAACTTTTGGTGACTTATCAGCCCTTCAATCACTGAAAGATAAATTTAAAGATAAATGATAACTATAACGAAAGACAAAATCTATCGTTCTAATTTCAGCCTAAAAAAAACAAAACCAGATTCAGAGTCAGTTAAGGAAATTGAGATTAGAGACATTATCTTCTTCATGGGAGAAGATGTAGAACTTGGGGAGGACGTTACTTTTGAGCGAATCTTCGATATTATTATATTCCACAAGGAATTTTTTAACATCCTGTTCAATTCAGAGATGGGTGGTCTCAAGATAGATGACTTCTTAGAGGATTATGAACAAGAATTTGACTTAATCCCCCATCAAGATTATGTTCTAACTATATTCTGGTCTGGAATTGTCTATGAGATAGACCAGGAGATTGAGTACTATGACTTTTCTGCATTTGAAGCTTTTGGAAAAATAGATACAAGAATTGATGGCGATGAATATCCAATCAGCGTTGCATTTACTTCATTGAGTGAATTTAAAAGCAGGCTCGTTATTATGGATAACACCTTTGAGATACAAAATGATGAGAGCTACGATAATGAACTGGAGGCCTCATTCAAGGCACATTATAGACCACTTAGTTTAACTGATGTTGTTTCTGCAATTCTTCGTGAGATAACTCACTATGGAAAACCAGAAGATAGAGAGTCATCCAGGCGAGAGGCTGAGAAAAAAAGTATAGAAATTAGCAAGTGGATTGAAGATGGTACAATAGAAGAAAAAATAATGTTTCCAGATTTGAAAGAAGAAATCAAGGGTATGATTGATGATGATTTTGACGATGATGATAACATCACATATTGGGATGTTCTATACCCAAGCAGCACTCCAAAGGGGAAGAGTAGTAGAGAGGTGATTGATAGTGCAATAATAGCAATTTCAGAAGAATCAGAAATTTCTCTTGAGGAGCAGTTAGACGAAGCTGAAGAGTCAGAAGATTATGAGAGAGCTGCAAAAATTAAAAAACTAATTGATAAGCGTGACCAAAAAAAACGTAATAAAAAATAGATACTTGAAACAAAGTGTTAAACTTTTCGTATAACCCATAAAAAATAAAACTATGACGAACATGAGTACAAAAAAAATTGTAGCATTGATAGCTTCAATTGTTGGAATGATGACTATTATTATTCTATTTTCAATGAATATATCCATTGAAAACAAAGAGATTGACCTTCGAGCTACAACTGAGGCTCAGAACAAGAAGTGTGAGGCATACTTCGACAAGATGTGGAAAATACTTAAGCAAAAGGCTGGAGTTACAGACCAGTACAAAGAAGCCTTCAAAGATATTTATCCTAAGCTTATTGAGGGTCGATACTCACAAGGAGATGGCTCACTTATGAAGTGGGTTCAAGAAAGTAATCCTACATTTGATGCCTCAATGTATAAGGACCTTATGAAATCTATTGAGATTGAGCGTACAGGATTCTTCAATGAGCAATCAACTTTGATTGACATGCAGCGTGAGCACAAGACCTATTTGCTTAAGGCACCAAGTCGTTGGTTTCTTGATGACAACTTAAAGCCAGTTGAAATTAAGGTTATCACATCTTCTAAGACTGATGAGGTATACCGAACAGGTAAGGAAGATGACATCGACTTATTCTAAATTAATAAAATAGGAATATGATTACATGGATTTTCATGTTAATTCCAGTCTTTGTTGCAGTAATTCTGTTGATATTCTGGACTAAAAAAGTGGTCTGGTGGGAGATGGCAGTTCTTGTGCTTCCTACATCCATAATAATACTACTGTTGAATACCATCATGGTATCATACAATACGTCTGATACAGAGTATCTTGGTTCTTACACAAATACTGTCACTTACTATGAACCATGGGATGAGGAAGTTCCATGTAGACACCCTATATATTGCACTCGAAGTGTTCCTTATTCTTGCGGAACTAACGATAGTCCAAGAACTTGCTATAGAACAGAGACGTATGTGTGTGGTTACCACCACCCATACGATGTTGATTATCATCCAGCTTGTTGGAAGAAAAAAGACAATTTTGGACATAATCACGGAATTGATAAAAGTGAGTTTGATAAACTAAAGAAGAGATTTAATACAAAAGAATATTTTGTTGAGCTAAACAGAGATTATCACTCAATTGATGGGAACGCCTATTCAACGGATTGGGATAAAAATCCAGAGCACTCTGATGTTATGACATCTACTGGCTCTTATGTAAATAAGGTTCGTGCATCGCATTCTGTATTTAAGTTCCAAGACATAAGTGATAAAGAAAGGGAAACTTGGAAGTTATATGAATATCCAGGTGTTTCAAGGAATTATCAACCAGTTGTTCTTGGAAAGAAAATAACCGAAATGACTGATAGGAAACTACAGTACATAAATGGATTCTATGGCCCCCACAAGCAGTTTAAGATGTTTATTCTATTCTTCAAGAATCAGAGCATGAGTGTTGTTCATAAGCAGCGCTCACTTTGGGAGGGTGGAAATAAGAATGAATTTATAATTTGCATTGGTGTTGATGGCTCAGGCAATTTTGAGTGGGTTGATGCATTTTCTTGGATGGATAGGCCAGAGCTTGAAGTTGAAGTTGAAGATTATTTTAACACAACTGAAGATGTGGACTTGATTAAGTTTTCTGAGTGGATGCCAGAGCAGGTTGAAAAACACTGGAAGAGAAAGAACTTTGATGACTTTGAATATCTTCAGATGGAGTTAACAGAAACTCAGCTTTGGTGGGTCATGATAATTGTGATGATTTATAATATCATCATATCTATCTGGGTTGTTAATAATGAGTATGGGAACACATCTGTTGCAGATAATTTCTCAACCAAGTTTGATGCAGTAATAGACTTTGTTGTTACTAAGTCTAAATTAGCATATAATAAGACTGTGAAATTTCTTAGAAAATTAATTTATAAGTAGTGAATTGGCTTAAGTGGGTTCAAGGAAGGCAAGGTGGAGACTATCAAAAAAAACTTTTGGCAATCTTTTCCATTCCTCGTATCTTTGCATTTGACATGTACCTGATTAAATATGCTCCTGGATGTACATTGAAAGAGCATGTGGACAAAGTTGGAAGAGGCAAGCACTATCGCCTTAACATAATCATTAGAGGAGAGGGTCATTTTAAGTGTGAAAAAACCATAATAAAAACCAAGAGATTTGTTCTGTTCAGACCAGACAAATATCTTCACTCGATGCAAAACGGAAGCAAAGAGAGGAGAGTTATCTCGATTGGACTAAATAAGATGATATGATAGATTGGACAAAAGAAACAAGTGGAGGCAAGAATTATTGTGGATATTGCACTGGAACGCCACCCGATGGAACTGCCACTTGCAGTGGAGAATGCTTCAAGGAATCTTCTCCTAATTTTAAAGAGAATAGAGAGGACCAGATTAAGAGAAAAATCCACTTCCACAAGTATATGCTTGCACGATATGAGTTTGATAATCAAGATTGGGCATCTTTTCACGATGCACTCTATAATGCAACTTATGACAATGTTTCAAAAGATGGAAGACAATTCACGCAAGACGAGCTTGAGGTTTTATTTATGGACCTACCAGATGACATTCAATATAAAGCATTCCTATGGGGGATGAGCGACACTGAGTGGCGAGAAAAAGCTTTTGATTGGTACCAAGAAAATATGATGAAATGACACAGAATTTAGAGGGAATAGACATATACCACTGTCCATTCTTTGAAGTTGACTCCAGTGGGAACTTGAAGTTCATCATGGGCACTTACTATGATAGAACTCCAGACTCGTTCAAGAGCATCACAGAAGTTTATAATGTTCTTAGGTATTGCATGTGGATTATTAAGAAGAAAGATGCAATGGATATTAGTAAATATGCTGCTGTTGTTTACATCAATAGAGTAAATGAGAAGCTTAATAAGATTGAAAGGGAATATAGAAGTATTCTTAGAAAAAGACAACTTAAGGAAGAGGAAAACCTCAATAAATCAATTAGTAAGCCAGGTAGAACATATCTATGAGAAAAGAGATTCAAGAAATAGTGGATTTAATGCTAAAGAAATTTGGCGAGTATAGGTCGTTTGAGACTGAGCACTTTATTTATTGGATTAAATATGAGTCTTATTATTATGATGACAAAAAAGTGACCAGAGATGAATTTAAGTACATAAAACAATATGCAGCTTACAATGGAACACTTCCAAATGTTGAAAGAAAAAAGCGCTTATTAACTAAGTCTCAAAAAGAACGCATCCTTAACGAAATTAATGCTTGCTATAAAGATAATAGTCATCCTGAAGTTAATACTGGAACATACTCACATGAAAAAATATTGAGATATTCCAAGACATTTGACTCTCTTGAGTATTACTCATACGATATTAATGTCAGAGCTTCAATGGTTAATAAAAGTAGTAGAATTATTGTAATGCCGAAAAGGCGAAATATTTTTACTGTGACCAACAAGGGTTATGTCAGAATTTTTGGAAACAGGTGGCTATCACTAAAAAATATGTCAAAATTTAATAATCTGTATGTTGGGGAATTTGGCGAAAATGTTATAAGACTTCTTATTAAATCTATGATTAGAAAAGATTGGGTTCTAAATTTAGAACTTGATAATTCTATCATGATTAGTAATGAGAGTGCCAGAAAAGCAGATTCACTTGAGCAGGCTATTGAGTTGGAGTGCGGTGTTAAGCCAGCTAAGATTCTTAAAAAAATATATGGTGATAACATTAATCCAATATTAGAAATATATTCTCTAATTGAGCCAAATAAAATTCACGACATAACCAATTTCTTAAAGAAAAATTTTGTTGAATTAAATAAAATACTGAAAAGACACAGTGGAGGGGGTCTTCTTTTTTATTATTTTTTATCTAAAGATAATAGGTGTGAATTCAATATCTTGACTGACTATTTTAAAATGTTAGTCGAGCAGCGTAAAAAAGTTAATTTAAAAATATCATCTTACTCTACCCTTAAGAGAAATCATGACGAATTAAGCAGGCAAATATTATTAAAAACTTCTGGAAAGGGCGGGAGATTAAGTGTGGCTAAATTATATCCAAATATAAAATCTTCACCCAACATTCAAGTTGAGAAAATAAAAACAGTAAAGAGGTTAAATCGGGAGAGTGAAATTCTCAAGCATTGTGTGCATAGTTACAAGTCAAGAATAAATCGAGGAGAGTGCGCTATTTATAGTTTATTTTATGATGGAAACACCTATACACTTGAGTTGGGGGCAGATAAAAGAACTGATACAGAAGGTGGTAAAGAATATGATTTTAAGATAAATCAGCTTAGGGGTAAGTATAATTGCTCTCCTCCAGAACAAATGAGAGTTTTTCTTGAAAAGATGTGCGAAGAAAATAGTTTACTACCACTATCTGAGGGAAGTGTATATTTTGAAAGTAAATCAAAAAATAATAAAAAAATTGTGCAGCTTGGAAGTGAAATTCTTAAGAGAGTTGATTTTTACGGAAATATACATAGGGCTTATGAGGGTGAAGAGCCATTCAAAATAAATTTAGAAGAATTGATGTTAGACGGAATGCCATTTTAATATGAGTAAAATATTTAAAGTCTTGGTGTGTGGGGGTATTGGTTCTGGAAAATCAACTGCTTGTAAGTTATTTTCAGAGCTTGGAATTCCTGTATATTATTCAGACTTGGAGTCTGCTAAGTTAATGAACTTTAGCTCAGATGTCGTTAAGAAAATTAAGGATGCCTTTGGAGAGGAATTATATTTAACAGGAAAGCTTGATAGAAAGGCCCTTGGAGAGATTGTGTTTAAGAGCGAAGAAAAATTGAAGCTTCTTGAATCAATTGTACATCCAGAAGTATCTAAGCACTTTGAATTATGGGTTGAGTCCCAGGAGCAGTTTGGAGATTCAAAATATGTTATTGAGGAATCAGCAATTGGAATTGAACTTGGAATTCAAGATAAATTTGACTTTGTAATTGTTGTTACGGCTGATGAAAGTGTCAGGATAAGTAGGGCAATGCAGAGGGATAACTGTGGTGAGGAGCAGGTTCGTGACAGAATGAAGAATCAAATGCCAGATGAAGAAAAGTTAAAATTTGCTGACTATGTGATTGTGAATAATGAATTTCCAAACCTTGAATGCCAAGTTAAGGCTATTCATAAAAATATTTTGGATATAATTAAAAAAATGAACTAAATTTGTAACATAATTATTAAAAAAATCGTATAAGTTAGTATGTTAGACAAAGAAGACATAAAGGGAGAAATTCAGGAAACGCTCATTAGTAATTTCATAGAAAACAAGGATATTGTTGAAAAAGAGATGAACTTATTGAATGTTTTAATTTCTTCATTTGGTGGCTCAGAATATACTTACGATGAGTATTGTGGGAAGAGAATTGAATTTGAGACTGCTGCCTGTGATGAAATAGTAGATATTGATGTTGATAAGGAATTAAGTATTTCTCCAGTTGAAGGGTCTATTCTTCAGAATAAGGCTGTTAGGAAAGTGATGGAAAATCCTAAGCTTGACTATGAGGAAACTATTCAAGAGGAGTATATAAAGTGGCAAATTCAGAAGTGCTATGATATTGATAAGAAGATGTTCTATCAAATCTCTCAAATCTCTTCAATGAAATTATTAAAAAATAAAATTCCAGAAGAAACTTGGAAGTCAAAGTATGGTTACTTTATAGATATTTGCAATGATAAGGCAGAAAGGCATGGTACTGCAACTGCTGAAGCAAATAGGAATAGACATGAGCAAGACATCCGTTCTTCTATGAGTTAATAAAACGGGCATTGAAGCTTAGTGCTAAGCGCCCCGACATAAGTTGGGTATTTTTGCGGGTTGAACTCCTGTGATGTACACAAAAAAATTTTGCAAGTTTGAAACAAAATAATTAAATTTGCGTATAAATAATTAAGCTGATAGTGTGGAGCAAGGACAGGTAAGCATACCTTGAAAGATGGGCAATGTCAACCACTTAACACTCAAAGGAGATAGGTATCAGTTTTTTTTAATGGCCCGTTAGCTCAGCTGGATAGAGCGGGGTAGGTTCTTTGACATATTGGTTAGCTACAATGGTTCCGTAGCACAGCTGGATAGTGCAATTGCCTTCTAAGCAATAGGTCACAGGTTCGAATCCTGTCGGAATCACTCATTATGATGGCGTTTTCTATGACAATTAGAACATAGTAACACGCATTTATCGAGTTCAACTTTTATATTATCCCATGACCTTAATCTAAGTTTATTCCAAGAAACATCTTTTTCTTCTGGATTAAGATGATGAAAGTCAAAGATAACATAAGGTTCTTCTGGATATGAAGAGGGGCAATCTTCACATTTTCCACCTTTATATTCAATTGCATCTTTTTTTGTCTGTATCCATCTTTGGACGCAGTAATCATTGAAGCATTTTTTGCATGAACTGGAACCGTTTTTTCTATCTTTTTGTTGATAGAATTCGGTTATCAATTTTTCTTCATTACAAGTAGTACATTTTTTTGTTTCCATATTAATAAATATGGATAGAAAATAAAAATCTAACCAATATGTCATTTTATCTTGCCAGGTCTCAGGTTCGAATCCTGAACGGGTCACGAAAAGTAATGCCTGTTGAAGTTGTCAAAGACGGGATGAAGCAGAACTGTGAATAAAACACATGAGTGTATAATGACAAATGGAATACACAAATGTCACAGTTAGAATTACTTTTTATTGGGTCTCTTAGCTCAGTTGGTTAGAGCACGACACTCATAATGTTGGGGTCCACAGTTCGAGCCTGTGAGGGACCACAAAGCATCAACACACTGGGGAGGTTGGTATCTTATCTCTTCTTGATGAAAGCCAATAACACGGGTTACGATTTCAGTGTGAGGTTATTAGTCGGTAAAAACATTGTGGTTTGGCTTTTTAGTAGAAATTGAGTGCGGAGGTTTGGTGATGACAAATGACCTTGGTCATTGAAGATACTGTCAGAGCTAAAAACATCATGCACTTAAGTAGTTAGTTCTTACGGTGAGTTGGTTTAGGCTACAGAAGGTGAGTTGGGTTATCCAACTCACTTTTTTCACTTAATTGTAACATTTATTTTTTCCGCACGTATAACAATTAAAACAGAATCATGTACTATAAACAGGAAAATGTCCCAAGTGTTCAATCTTCTTCAAACCTGAAAGGTCCAGGAGGTTTTATATTTGAATTATGGTCATGTGTTATTAGCCTTAAAAATTCTGAATCAATTGATAATACTGCTTTAATTGTTGGATATTTAGAGAGAGGAGTTGGAGATTATTACTATATTGTCATACCCAATTCTATTACTGGTTCTTCTGAAGTTAAATATAGAATAGTTGAGCAGGATGTGTTAGAAAGTAAATTTACAAGCGTTGATAGACCAACTTTTGGAATTCTTAAGACTCCTCAAGTGGGAGATATAGTTATGTGTGTAGCCAAAGGTAGATACACGGGGGTTCAGGGTGGCGAAACTAAAGAGGTTTTGTCAATGCCAGGGGGGAGATTGAATATTTACAAAGATTCCCAGTCAACTTATGAAGACACCTTCTTTGTTGTGTGTCATGAGTTTGCTGCTAATACAAGTAAAACCCCAAGTCCAGTAAAAAAACGAGATGATTCTGAAGACATTTCAAGGTACTTTGATTTTGGAATTCTATTAAACCAAGATAAAGTTAAGAAGAGGGTTGTGTTAGAAGCAGAAAAAATTATTGTTAGAAAAAAAATTGAAGAGCCAGAGATTAAAAAAAGACAGCTATTCAATCCTGAAACAATTAAAAAATTTAAGTAAGTAAAATCAAAAACAAATAAATATGAAGTACAAAGAAGGTGCTAAGAAGCTTATCGAAGATAGCGAGAATAGCGGTAAGGAAATCGAAAGAAATGCTAAGTCTGGCAAGGCCAAATTAGAGGTTCAAATTGCCAAGCTTAATGGTGACATCGTGGAAGCTGAAGAAGCTTTTGAAAATTCTGAAGAAGCATATCAAAACTCAAAGTTTGCAATTCCATTTGACCTTTCAGTCATTGATGAATGTGAGTTCAAAATGAATAAGGCTAAGGCTGCTCTTAAATCTCTTCAAGAAGATTTAAAAAGTAGAACAGCTCTTCTTAAGGAATTGTTCTAAAGATAAAAAATCCAACCGCATTGGCTGGTCTACGAAAGTAGGTTCTTTTGAAATTAAGACCCTGGAAACTCTCATAAAGCCCAGGAATATGCAGTGCATTTTAGCGGCAATGGTTAGGTGGGGGTCCTGTGAGGGGACCCTCAACCCCACCTATTTTAACAATAAATTATGAATGAACACTGGATTGTATTATCTTATGGATTAGCTGCTATTTGTTTTATAGTGGCATTCTTTATTTTAAAAAATTCTAAAAATAGAAAACCACAAGATAAGGTAATTGTTCCTCAGCATAAAAGTTTGTTCAGAACTCCAACTTGGAAATTTCAAAAATATCACCCAAACAAGTGTCCTCATCATAATGGGATTTATAGAAGTGTGGAAATAAAAGTTTTGGACAACACAATAAAAAAGACTATCTTTGTGTGTGCAGATTGTGTTGATGCAATCGAAGTCGAAGAAATAAAAGAGAGAGACAAATTCAAGAGATAATGGAAGATTACTTTATAATAAAGAACATATTAATTCAAGCTCTTAAGGCTGGTTATAAAAAAAGAGAAACTGATGGAGAAATCAGCAGTCTTGATATGCACAATGGAAGTTGGAGGTTGTCAAGCGGTGTTGAACTTGGCTCCAGTTGGGATATAATTTTGAGCAAAGATTTTGCAAATATTTTCTGGAAAAATGATGCTTCAGAAAATTTGCAGAAGATGGTAATAATGGATTCTCAGGAGAGAGTTGATTTTCTTCGAGCTTTTGTTGATGAAGATAAGGTTAAGGAAGTTATTGAGGCAATTGAATCTGGAGACTTATACGAAGCTCCAGGAGATGCTTTGATGATGTCTATCAGAGAGTCGCTTAATAGACTAAAGGAATATTCAATTGGCCTATATAAAGACTCATGCCAAGATACATACGATAAACTTAAAAATATTGTATCAAAAACTTCTGTAACACAACTCAGTGAAAAAGATTTTATCATTTTAAACGCAATGGACCGAGTTATGGCTTCTGGTCTATCTAAGTATCTCAGTGAAAATGGAAAATCTTCATTTACAATTTGTCCAGAATGTGGGTGTGATGATTTTACTCACACACATGGCTGTTCGATTGAAATTAAACGTAGCGATTGGCTTATTAACCAAAATGATGGTTGTTAATTAAAAAAAAATAAAAATGGAAGATTACATTTTACATGGACACATTGCCAATGTTAAGAAGGCAGTTGAAGAAGGTCACATGGAAAGAACTAAGACTGTTGGTATTGAGATGCTAAATCTTGAGAATTTTAAGTTTAAGCTTAAAAATAATGATGGAATTGTGAGTATTGCTGAATTAATTGACATCAAAGAATTTATTGACGAAGTGATTCGCAATAATTCTCATCTTGTCTATAACGTTATTCACTATGATAAACAATCTCCTAAGTACTGGGGAAAACTTGAGTTAAAGAACTATGACGAGGAGAGAAAACCATTCTACTGTGTATCGCTTGACCTTGAGAGTTTCATGAGTGAGGAGTCAGCTGGAAAAGAATTATACCCAGGTTATTTCTTGCCAGATAACTATACTCTTGCTGATAAATTATTGAAAGCGTTTGAGGATGCTGGAAATAGCACCAATGGAATTCAAAACAATCACTATCGTGAGTGTGCAAATTGGGAGACCAGTAGCAAGAGTCAAGCTCAAAAGCTTGTTAGGTTCATTGAAAATAATTACGTAACTCCAAAGGTTAAGGAGTGGAAGAAGTACGCAGGAATCAAGAAGGCGGTTTGGCTTGAGGACAAAGTTGACTTCGTTTTTAACAAAAAATAGTATGAAAAATAGAATGATTATACACATGATTGCTGGGCTATCTTATGCTGGTGGAGCAATCTGGGGAATTATTGAAGGAGTTGATTATTTTGTTAATCAAGATTCGGTAAATTGGAATTTCCTGTTTCCACTGGTAATAGGACTTGTTGTTGCTATGAGCAATATGATAGCAATGATGAAAGATTGAAAATGCAAAATGGAAGCTCAATTGAGCTTCCATTTTTTCTTTGCAGAACCACCCATAAAGAAAATGTAGTATTTATGCGAAATAGTCTTGAGACAATCTGTCAATCAAAATAATTGTCTGAGTTACAATTGCAGCGGCATCGGTTGGGTTTGCATTGTAAATCTTGTTATATTCCTTTACAAGCTCTTTCTTGAAAGCTTTATAGTTGTTGTGGTTTTTGTACACCTGAGTAAAAGACTCAATAGTATTCTGAACCATAGAAATAATTGTTGCACCCTTTTTCAAAACTTCCCACTGGTCAACAGTGTAGAATTTAATACACTCATCTGTATCAACAAACTCATAAAAAATCTTACCAACAGGACCCATTCTGTTTTTCTCGGTCTCCATAAATCTTTCTCCAGTCTTTGGGTTGGCAGTAATTTTAATTGGACAGTCAACATCAAACACAGTTGACTCTGGGCCCTCCATCTTACCCTCACCATTAAGCTGAACAATAAGAATAGCAATTCCTTGAGTCTCATCTTTCCATGTGTAGAGGTCTTTTACAATTTCCTGGTAATTAGAGTATTTATATTTATCATTCTCTTTTGACAATAATTTTGCCGCATGTTGAAGAGAGTCAACTACAACCATCAAGGGTTTTGACTCATAAAGGTATTTCATGAATCCACTCCAAGTGGGAAAGTCAGTAACGTCACAAATCAATTCATCATCACCAGTTTTAATTCTCTTTGTTTGACGAGCAACAGAACCCTTAAGGCTCTCAAGCGCAAAAAACAGAGACTTCTCTCCTGGCTTAAGGTCTTTCTGCCATTTCTTGCAAAGAGTTGTCTTACCAGCCCCTGAAGTACCAGAGAGAGCAATCATGGTTCCAAGTTCAATACCTCCAGTGTCAGAAATGTAGTTATCGAAAATTGGGTCTCCAAATTTAACAGTTTCTCTGTCAATAATCTTAACATCGTTGTATGAAGTTGCTTTTGACATATTCTTTCTTTTTGGTTCTAACTTATTATACGTTACAAAAAAACTTTTGTTACAATTAAAAGTTGTTTTTTATATTGATTTAATTTGTATATTTGCACCTATAACAATTGGAATCTTAAAAATCACATTGAAACATTTTTTATTAAAAACTCGTATAAGCAATTATGACAGAGGAGCAATTTAAAGATATTAGAATTAGGTATCCGCAAGTTACCGAGCAAGAGATTAGCTCACTAACAGCTGAAGAATTTAATAGGTGTAGCATTTCTCTTCTTGAGACCCTAATTAAAGATTGCAAGGACTTTCTGCAGGATTTGTTTAAGAGTAGCAAGAATTGGCCATGCAGTGAAGAAGACCTTGAGTGGCTTAAGAACTTTGTTAGAGAACAGAAGAATTCTCTGGAGATGATGCATAAGGATATGGTTTCTGAACAAAAGAATGTAAGAGAAGGATTGAACCCAACATTTTGCTATAGGTCCAGATGAAAGAGATAAATAATATTGGTGATTTTGAGTCTGGACAAGTTTTTATGACAAAAAAAGGTCATAAAATGGAAGTGTTAAGTATTCATAGGGATAAAGTTGTTGGTGAGGAAATTGACAATGGCTCAGTTTGCTTAAAAATATACGTTCATAGGGACTCACAAAATTGCAAGGCATATGGGTGGGGTCATAATGAAAAGTACTTCATCAGTCTATTGAGGGTTGATGGAAAAGAGGGGCTGATTAGAAGATTGCAGGTTGAAAATTGGCAAATAAAAGAATGAAGGAGTTAATGAATAACCCATATTGGTCATCATTGATTGTATTCGTATCTCAGATTATCTTCATATATCTTAGAACGTTAAATGTAATCTACACGACAGAGAAAAAAATATGGCCATCAATAATTACTGGAGCAGGAGTTGGGATGCTAACTCTTATTTCATTCTCAATAGGAATTAAGTCTGTGCTTAGTGGAGAAATAATTCCTATAGTTGTATTCCTTGTTGGAGGTGCTTTTGGAACCTATCTTGGTATTAAACAAAATGAGAAAAACGAAAATAGGTGAAACATAAGTATTATTTTTTCGTATAAATTAACTATGAAATTTCTTAGAAGACTTTTTAAAAATAAGACACAAGAGCAATTTTCTGAATTGAGCAAGAAGCTGGAACACCTTTCCAGTGTAAACTCAAAATTAGAGAGTGTAAACTCAAAATTAGAGAAAGATGTGAATTCTCTAAAGGAAGAAATGTGGAGTTTTAAGAGAGAGGTGAATTCAAATGTAAATGGTCTTGAAAGTAAATTCGGTTGGAGAAAAGTATCAAAAAAACTTTCTGGATGGAAGAATGAACAAGAGTTCGTTGAATTATATGCACATGTATTTGTTCTCGATGATGGGTATAGAAAACAACTTCCGCCATATCTTGCTGCGGATTCAAAAGGAAATAGAGAAATTCTTCATAAGGACTATAAGCAATCCTGGAATGGTGAATACAAACTAAGGTGTTACATGGTAACTCAACTCGTGATTCCTGGATATTATAAATTAGAGGATTTCCTCACAAATAACCCAAATAATTTTACGATGAATAAAATGTTTGGAAAAAGCTACCAGGAGCTTGTTGCTTACATGTCAGAGCATAATTATCACCGTGTTACTGGAGATATGTATACTCTTAATTTTTATGAATTGTAAACATTTTTTAAAAATTTGCGTATAACTGATATGGAAAAAACTGAACTTAAAAGACAGCGAGATAATAGTCTCACATTATCTACACTGGGATTGAAACTTGAGGTTAAGCCTTATTGGCTTGTTAAAGAAATGATTAATGAGAATTCTCAATCTATATTAGATGAGGTCATAGAGGCTGGATTTAGAAAGGTTTTGCGTAAATACAATGCGTGGAAAATAAAGCTAATTAATGAGATTGAGAGGTCTGGAGAAAGCATGGATGATGCTATCGAGAGATATAAATACAAGGTTCATGTTCAGGAGATTCAAGATGTTGCCGACTACTCAAGACACATACTTCCACTGCATTCAGATTCAGAATTATTGATAGATAATAATTTAGATATTAAAAAGGCTGCTGAGAGTGCTTATTCATATTGGGGATATAATAAATTTTACGGATGGGAGTAATGGAGTGTAGTAGGCCAGGCTGTGAAAGCATAATGTGTGATACACACGTTAGTGATATTGGCTATGTTTGTGATGATTGCCAGGCTGAATTTAAGGATTATTTAGCGAGTAGAGGCACTTATTCTTGTCCTGAAGGTCAAATGAAGAGGCATCTTAAAAATTTTTTAGAAACTGAAAAAGGCGAATTTTTGCAGGGTCCTAAGACTGATGTAGACTCTTTTTTTAAAAAATACTCAAAGTAAAATATGAATACACAAATGAAAAAACCTGAACTTTGGAAGAGGATTTCAAAGTTCCAAATTGATGACTCAGGCTCATCATTCACTTTTACTCAAAGATTGGCCAGAGAAAATGGTTGGTCTATTGAATATTCAATACGAGTTGTTGATGAGTACAAGAAGTTTTTATATCTGGCAATGACATCAAGTGTGTCAGTTACTCCATCTGATGAAGTTGACCAAGCATGGCATCTTCATATGTTGTACACAGAGTCTTACTGGGATGAGCTTTGTGGTAAAGTTCTTGAAAGAGAAATTGGACATGGCCCAACCAAAGGAGGAAACAGTGAGCGTGTTAAATATAATGACCAGTACAACAAGACTCTTGCACTCTATAAATCTGAGTTTGGAGTTGATGCCCCTGAAGACATCTGGCAGATGCACAAAAAAGATTCTCTAATGTAAACTATCAACGTGTGAACATGAGCGAAAACGTTGTTTTGAGTAAATCAAAAGTTAGAGAGTACATGGCAATGTATGTTATCGCCCCAATATTACTTTTGGCTTCAATCTTGTTAATTTCCGCTGATGATGATGAAGAATCAAATGTTGGAAAAACAGTTTTAATTTTCGCTTTAATTTTACTTGGAATTTTCTTAATTCGAGGATTATGGAGATACGCAAATAGAAAAGACAGAAGGGGAAGTTCAAGCAGCTCAAGTAGTAGCTATGATAGTGGCTGCAGCATCTTAGGCTCTTTCTTTGGGTGCGGAACTGATAGTGGTTGCGGAAGCAGTGGCTGCAGTGGTTGTAGTGGCTGCGGTGGTTGCGGTGGATGTGGAGGTTAAAAAATAATTGAAAAAATATGAAAAAAGAATTAAGCGATATTCTAAGAGAAGCCTTAATCGGTAAAAAAATTAAGCTTTATAAAGTTTCTTCTAATGTAGAATATTATACAGCATCAATGGATGAATTAATTCCATCTGAACAGAAAAAGATAGTTGGAGAAACATTTGGTATAATTCAGGATATTGAAACAGATACTGAGACATATTGTGGTGACTCATATGATTTTATAATTGTTGATGAATCTGGTTCAAGAATGAATATGGGTGGCGGACTATCCTCAATAACATCAAAAATTGAAATAATTGAATAAAATGAACACAACAAAAGAACTTGTCTCTAAAATTAGAGAAGCCAATGAGGCTTACCGATTAGGCAACCCAATCATGAGTGACCCAGAGTGGGATGAACTTGTCGAACAGCTGTCTGCTCAGGACCCAACGAATGAATTACTACAAGAAGTTGGCTATATAGCTTCGGATGACTCAAGAAAAGAGGCTCTCCCGTTTCCAATGATGTCAATGAACAAGGTAAAGACTCCTGAGGAAATTGTCAAATGGATTGAAAAGAACAATCTTCAGAATGAGCATTTTATTCTGACTCCAAAATATGATGGAAACAGTCTTTGTGCTCACGAGAAAAAAATGCTTGCCTGGACAAGGGGTGATGGGACAAATGGCCAGCGCAGTCATGAGCACTTCAAAGCATTTAACGATAAGCCCCTCAACGAAGATATATACACCTATGGAGAAACGATAATGCCAAGAGCACGTTTCAACGAGAAGTATGCAGAGGATGAGGAAAATCCAAGAAACACCGTTGGTGGCATCATGAATAAAGAGGATGTTACTGAGAAGACCAAAGACGTTGATTATGTTCGATATGGTCTTGTTGGAAAGGTTAGAAATCAATATGGAGAGGTCAATGAATTCTATACAAAGAAAGAGATTCTTGATTATCTCAATGAGCGTCAGATGAACAAAGTTGATTATGTTCTTGCTTATGCTGAACAGATGACGACTGAATTTATGAAAGAATTGTTTGTTCGCTGGAGTCAGAAGTATGAGATAGATGGAATCATTGTTGAAGTTGATGACCTTGGTATACAGGAAAAAATTGGAAGAGAAAAAAATGGAAACCCAGCATTTGCTCGTGCCTATAAAGGTGACTTTGAAGAGGTTTCAGATGGAGTTGTTGTAGAAGATATAATTTCTCAAATATCAAAACAAGGAAGGCTTTCTCCAGTAATTGTTATACCACCTACAAGACTTGATGGTGCTACAGTTACAAGAGTTACTGGTAACAATTTTAAGTTTTTAAAAGAGAATGGAATTGGTAAGGGTTCTATAATTACAGTCAAGAGAAGCGGAATGGTAATTCCTAAGGTTGTTGAAGTAATTAAGGCTGTTGATTTCGAAATGCCAGATGTTGGAGTGCCAATTCAGTGGGACGAAAATGGTGTTCACTTGGTTACAATAGAAGAGACTGATGAGCAGAAGGTGATGTTTCTTACAAGCTTCTTCAAGATTCTTGGAGTTGACAATGTATCAGAAGGAACTTGTCAGATGCTATTCGATGCTGGGTTTGACACTGTAAAGAAAATACTATCCGCAAGTAAATCTGATTTTGAGAAGATTGATAGATTCGGAGAGCGTAAGGCTGAAATTGTATTTAGTGAGATTCAGTCTAAAATGAAGGGTGTTGAGCTTTCTAAGCTTCAGCATGCAAGTGGATGCTTCGAAAATCTTGGGAGCAAGAAATTGGTTCTTCTTGAGCATCTTGAAAATCCAAGTGTTGGAGAAATTACCTCAATAGAAGGTTTTCAAACAATATCTGCAATGTCATATGTAGATGGTCTAAAAAAATATAAAGAATTCATTGCTGACCTTGGAGACTTGGTTACTATCAAGAAGACTGAGGCTGTGGTTGCAACATCCAGTGATATGGATGGACTTGCCTTTGTATTCTCTGGAGTACGAAGACCAGACCTTGAATCTGAGATTGTGCTTAGAGGAGGAAAGATAGCTTCTGGTGTATCGGATAAAATCTCACACCTTGTTATGAAGGCGGTTGGTTCTGGAAGCTCTAAGGAGCAGAAGGCAGAAAGCCTTGGGAAGAAGGTAATTACAGTTGAAGAACTTGAAAAAATGTTATCATGAAAAAAGATAGAACTATTCTAAATCTATGGGTTGGTGCAATAATGATTATGTTTGTGTTATCGCTGTGGTCATATCTGGACTATAAGAGGTCTGTTGAGATAGAAAATGAACACAAGAAGACCGAAAAAGCTCTTCAAAAGGAATTGTTGTTAAATGCGAGTTGCAACCATCACGTTGATTCATTGGTATACATCAATGGAGAGCTCTCAAAGTTTAAGAACTTAACAATGGCAATGGTTCACAGAGAAGATGCCACAAAGGGTTTAAAATACCAAGTAGGAGACATTGTTTATCTAAAACAAGACTCATCAAGAGTTGTCATTGAAGATATTTTAATTGGAGGAGGAAAGTATAATTATTTCATAAAATACAGAGTTCTCTTCAAGGATGATGCAAGGAAAGAGGTTACACCAGAAATGATTTATTAATATAAGACTCATTGGAATCTCTTGAGAAGGTAATTATGTATTATTTACAACAAAATATGATAGACCATACTTAACAATAGGACAATGACAACAGAAGATAGAGAGAAATATCAAGAAATTCTAAATTATTACAAGGAGAATCCCAACCCAATAGACATCTGGAGACCAGAGATGTACCGTTGCTTCCTCTACATGCCACGAGAGAGCTATAAGATTGGTAGACTTATGCAAGTTAGACAGGGCGGAAGTCCATATGGAGCTGATGCAGTAATTGTTATCGACAGACACGATAATACACATGCTGGAGATAGCATGGTGTACCACATCATCGACAAGTCAGAATACATTGAGTTCCTTGAGAGAATATTTCCAGATGATGATTGCAATGAAGATACTGAGTTTACAATTTCAGGAAAAGACCCTATTATTGGATTCATCGTTTAATTGCCTTATAACCCATGGAGAAATAATTTCTGATTTTGCTGGTTTCTCGTAAATCAGCTTGACTCGTTGCCCAATTAGGGTGATAGAGATAGAAATGCGATAATCGTTTGGAGGTTATCGCATTTTGTTTTATATTTGCCATATAAAATAAATATTATGGCAAGATTCTTTATATCTGACACTCATTTTGATGATGACCGATTCGATTTATTCTACAGACCATTCAAGACAATCCAAGAGCAAGAGGATTATCTTGTTGAGAGATGGAACTCAGTAGTTGGTCCAGATGATGAAGTATATCACATTGGTGATTTCGCAACAACAGATAGGGGGCTCGATGTGGTAAGTAGACTCAATGGGACCATTCACTTAATAATGGGAAACTACGATGACCCTCGACCACTTGACAAATTGAATAAAATTTTCTTTTCTGTTAAGAACACTTGTGTGCTGACTCTTATTAATGGAGAAAAGGTGATTCTAAATCACTATCCAAATCGTGCGAGCAAATATGAGTTCAACATTGTGGGCCATATTCATGGTCTCTGGAAAGTTCAGAGAAATATGATTAATGTGAGCTGTGATGCTTGGCACTTCACCCCAGTATCAGAGGAGCAGATTATATTTGCAATGAATGCAATTAACAAGTTCTATGATGACAATGTATTTGCTGGAGAGCTTGACTGTAACTTAATGTTCATGAATGGACTTGAGATTTATGCAGAAGATAAAATTCCAGTTGCTGGAAAGAAAATTTTCCTTGCTGGACCAACTCCAAGAACTCTTGATGTTAAGTCATGGAGACCAAAGGCCATTAAGGCACTGAGAGAGCTTGGATATACAGAGCACATCTTAATTCCTGAGAAGAGAAATCGTGAGGATGGCTATGACTATGATACACAGGTTGAGTGGGAAGATAAGGCTCTGAATGCTGCTGACGTAATCATATTCTGGGTTCCAAGAGACCTGGAGACAATGCCAGGGTTCACAACGAATATTGAATTTGGAGAGTGGATGAAATCTGGTAAGGTGGTTCTCGGATACCCTAAGGAAGCTTCTGGGATGAGATATATGGCGAAGAAGGCAATGAAGTATAGAATCCCAGTGTTTGATAATCTTGATGAAACTTGCGAGCGTGCAGTTCAGTGGCTTTATGAATAAATATGATTGTAGTTGCCCCTAATTTTCTTCGCCTAATAGAGCGCACATTCAAAATGGATATGAAGATTGGCGGACTCGCCATCTTACCGTTCATATTTGTTCCAAGCCAGGATAGCAAAAATAATAAGGTCTTAATAAATCACGAGAAGATTCACTTGCGGCAGCAAAAAGAACTTTTGTTCTTTGGTTTTATTGTGTGGTACTTCATAGCGCTATGCCGAAAAGGATATGTGAACATTAGTTTCGAGAGAGAGGCATACTCTAATCAAGGAAATTTAACTTATCTAAAATATCGAAGTTGGTTTAGTTTTTATAAGTATAGGTAACATTTTTGTTTTTACTGCGTATAATGTTTAATGAAATGGTATTATCGAAATAAACCTCCAAAGTCTATTAGGAAGACTTGGGAACGCAATCCGAGAAAGGGTCAGCGTGTAGAGGTTCAATATGCAAGTCACACCAGAAACAGTGTTTGGTGGGATGGAGAAAAATTTGTAAACAAACAAGGGTTTGAATTGTATAACATTGTGGCCTGGAGGTCGTATAAAAAATAAACAAAAAAATGACAGAACAAGAATTTGAAGAATACCTTGATTCTATTGGTGGTCTCGAAAATGGATACTTTACAGGTAGAGAGCCAATAAAGAGTGCTGGTTTTCTTGATATTGGTCCAGGTTGGTATAAACTTGTAAAAAATCTTATCGAAGAACTTATTGCTGCAGGATGGGACAAACAAATATGTCAAGTTAAGGAAAAGTTTGGAGGACTAAGATTTTACACAAATGCAATGAGTGATGAGTGTCACGATATAGTCTCCAAGTATGAGAAGTTATCTTATGAAACTTGTGAAAAGTGTGGAGAGCCAGGTGGGTTAAGAAAAGGAGGTTGGATTTCAACACTATGCGATGAGCATGCTGAGGGAAGAGAATTATTCTCAGAAAAAAAATGAATAGAAAATTAAAAATAGTAAATGAGGAACTCCCAAAGGGTTTTGAAAAACATTGGGATAATTTCAATGAAGAAATATATAAAAAGTATTTAAAGGCCAAGGAAGATTGGCGATTAAATAAGTTAAAAAAACAAAACTAAAAAATCATGAGTGATTGGAAGAACAACAGAGCTGAAGCGGAGATGAGAAAGCATGAGGCCGAAATGATGAAGAAGCTTCATCCTAAGCAAGAAAAAATTACCAAGACTTGGACCATTACCGCAACTGCAGTTGGAGAAAATGCTGAAAGACTAATGTCTGAATTTGAAAGTGGTCTTGTTGGCATGGATTCTAATGTTAATAATGTTGATGGTCTCGATGTGACTGTAATGCCTGGAGATGAAGTTTAATAATAGACAAAATAGATGTCTCAAGACAATTGATGGCGATGAAATTTGGGAATCACGCTCGGTTGCCGTTGTTGGAATGGTCTTGATGCAACATGAGGGTGAAATTTACGTTCTCATCGGAAAGCGTGGAGAAGCTCTTCCTAATGAAGTTGGAAAGTGGTGCATGCCATGTGGATTCCTTGACTTCGATGAGACATGCGAAGAGGCTGTTGTAAGAGAAATATGGGAAGAGACTGGCTTTAATATACAAAAGGCATCAAGTCAATTTGAAGTTAAGCTTGACCAGATGAATTACCCCTGGAAAATTCACTCGCTACCAGATGGTGATGCTCAGACAGTTTCACTTCACTATGCCATTTGTTTTGATACAAGAGTTAATATGCATCGAGATGTTGCTTCTCTTCCAGAGCTATCAATAGAGAATAATGGAGACCATCCAAAAGAGGTTGATGAAGTTAAGTGGGCAAGAGTTGACGACCTTCACTTATATGACATGGCTTTTAATCATGATAGAACAATTAAATTGTTTGTAAATAATTTGGAACTATGATATTTTGGTCCCTTGAAAATGCTGATGATAATACTATGCTTTTTTTCGGTGGAATTCTTATATCATGCATCATAGTGATAATAACAGTTGTATTAATTGATTGGATAAGGAAAAAATGGAAAAAATTAAACTAAAATTTATTGAGGAATTCACCCCCTATCCAGGAGGTCGTTCACGCTCATGTGGAAGTCACTCTGCTGAAGAATTCTATGAGGAACATCTTCAACCAAAATTTAATA
>Ga0114946_10000026_pt1 | contig 63644 bp, 43 predicted proteins | sample WalLakDeSediment_FD_88676 | JGI IMG/M metagenome (GOLD analysis project Ga0114946, IMG submission 88676) | Lake sediment microbial communities from Walker lake, Nevada to study Microbial Dark Matter (Phase II) - Walker Lake 11/02/13 Deep Sediment | ecosystem: Environmental > Aquatic >... | reverse complement strand
GATCTGTATCGCGGCTGAATTCAGCGGCGCCGTAGAGGATACAGGCTTGACCTCCCATGAGAAGGAATCGCGCGTTGGAGTTCTGGAAAGTCGAAAGGACTTTGTGAATCGGGTTGTGGATCAAGAGATCCTCCTAGAGAGAGAAAGATTTCCCATAGCCGGCTGCTTTCCTCCCATCGTTGCTGTGGCGTGAGTGCCACCCATTCCCGCCATTCCTCTTCATCTTCGCTCAGACGAGGGACCGAATCGGATTGTATATTCTCAGGATCCTTCATAAATCAAGATTCTATGATGATGTCTGGAAGAGATGCAAGAATTAGTTTTGCGGCAAATATTCGGTCAACCCGATCTAGGTGGAGGCTTGATAACGGCAGGGCAAGGAATACGTGAATCGTCTTGGCTCAAGCTCGGTGGTCGGCCCGCCCCTGAACCCGCCAGACGATTTATACAACTCTTCGTCAGCCTGCTATGATTTAAGCCTAGATCGGGTGCTGAACGTTGACTGCGAAAGTCTGGCGTAAGATGGGGCTCGAAGCTGGTATAATTCGACTCATACGGTTTTCATGTTTAAGGTGCTGGGCGCGGCCTGGCAAACACAAGGAGCGCAGGTATGGTCGGAAGGTCCGTTGAGATCAAGATGTTGGTAAGGGTTATCCTTGTCTGCTTGGCCGCAGGAGTACTCTTGCCAGGTTGCGGGCTGGTTCTTTTTGGAAGGACCGAGGGGATCTATGTGGATTCAGATCCACCCGGGGCGGACATCACACTCAACGGAACGGTTCGCGGCACCACACCATGCAAGATCAGGATACACCGACAAAGGGACATAGATTTGGAGAAGTGGTCCAGACTCCAGGAGGTTCGTTTTGAAGAGGGACGCGCCAGGTACAGGGAAGAGAAACGAAGGTTGGGGCGCAGACCCTATTCCCTGCTCTTGACGAAGGATGGATATGTGCCCCGCGTGGAGCATCTTCGCTCCGGAACAAGATGTCATCGTTTCTTCATGATGAGCCTCTTGTACATGATGTATTTTCCCATGCTGGGCATGCAGGCGGATTTCGAGGCCGGGGTCATGGACTCTGTATTACCCAAGATCATCTATGCCAAGCTCGAGCAGTTATCCATGTTGTCCCAAGAAGGAAGCCTCGCGCCATGGCCTGGCTCCATGGAAAGCTCCACGCCGAGTTATGTCCCGGCTCCCGCAACCGATACCACGGTCCCTCGATCTTCAAGCGAAAAGGGAATTGGGACCTATGTCTTGCATCTGGAGGACGGTTCCAGGGTTCAGGGAACCCTTATGGATCACAAGCCGGGCAAAGGGTATATGGTGAGACGATTGGATGGCACCACCGTGGTCTTTCCGGAAGAGGACGTGGTTCGCCTGGAGAGGACCAGACCGTAGCCACGCGGGGCCCAGTCCAGAGAAAGGATTGTCTTGATGCGAGAGTCAACGATTCGCGTGGGAATCATTGGAGCAGGACAGATCGGCAAGCAGCACATTCAGAACTATCGAAAGATTGAAGGTGTGCAAATCGTGGCTGTCGCGGATATCGATGAGCCCACGGCAACAGAGGTCTCGGAACGTTTTGGAATCGCGGAGGCACACACGGACTTTAGGAGAATCCTGGATCATCCGGACATCGATGCCGTGGATGTTTGTCTCCATAACAACCTGCATCGAGCTGTCACGGAATCCGCGTTGGCCGCGGGGAAACACGTCTATTGCGAGAAACCCATGGCAGGCAGCTACACGGATGCTGCCGCCATGCTGGAGACGGCGAGGAAAAACGGAACAAAGCTCAGCATACAGCTTGGCACCCTTTTCACCAAGGAAACGCGTGTGGCCAAAAGACTCATCGAAGCTGGAAGGTTGGGACGTCTCTACCACGCCAGATCTTATGGGTTCCGTCGTCGAGGTAGACCCTTCGTCGATGGATATGGCACGATGAACTTCGTGAAACGCGAGATGGCGGCAGGAGGAGCGCTTTATGATATGGGTGTCTACCACATCGCTCAGGTGTTGTATCTGCTTGGATGTCCCTGTCCCCAACGGATCACTGGACGAGTGTACCAGGAGTGCGACATGGATGACCGGAGAAGGGAGCAGAGCGGATACAACGTGGAGGAACTGGGGTGTGGTTTTATCACCTTCGAAGGGGGATTGACCCTGGATGTTCTGGAAGCCTGGGCCATTCATATGGATTCTTTCCCAGGGAGTTTCATCGTGGGAAACGAGGGAGGTGTGCGTCTGTCTCCGTTGACTTACCATGCCTGCTGTGAGGATATGGTCGTGGACAGCAGGTTTGATTTAAATGAGGATAGTCTCCGTTGGCACAGACTGGATCCAGTCCAGGTCGCCTATGATTCACCTCAGCACCATTGGATCTGGGCCCTTAGGGGGTGCGTGCCTCTGGAACCCACGGCGGAAACGGCTTTATTGACCATGCTCTTGAGCGAGGGGATCTATCTATCCCACCGGTTGGGACGAGAAGTCACGGCGGACGAGGTAAAGGAAGCGTCCCCATCCCTGGCCTTGGACGTGGGATGACTGGGAGATCTCTCTGGAAACGTCTTCAGGGACGCTTGTGGGTGTGTAGAAGGAACCTGGCCCATCGTGGGGATCGACGTCGCATGGCGAGATGTTCCAGGATTCCTGTCAAGGAAACGATCTCCTGGCCCTTGGACGTTCCCATGAAACAGCTCTGCGAGGGGTTGTATGTCGTGGGACATAAAGAACCAGTTCTGCGATCGGAGTGGAGATCCATGGGCAAGGGAGAAGGGGATCTTCTTCACCTGGCTGTGGAGGGAGAAGGTGGCAGACGACAGATTTCCGTGGAAAGATGGGATGGTCGTTCCACGACGTTTGACGCCATGTTCGATGGCAGGCGCCACGATTTTTTTCTGGCTGTGCCCCCCGGGGAAGGCGCGCTTCGTATGACCCTGGCCGGACAGGATGCCGCTGAAATCATCGAAGCCAGGCTGGTGAGGGAGGGAATCGACGCCTGTCTGTCCCATTATGACGAACGGAGCGTTTGTCAGTCCATCACGAGATCCAATTGGCAAGACGTGATGGATCAGGAAAAGAGGCACCTGGAATGGTGTCGAGCTCTTCCTGAATGTCTGCAGCTTGAACTGACCAAGGCCTGCAATTACAGATGTCCGCATTGCGGCACCCATGGCACGTCCGAGGTTCATCGCGAGAACAACAGCGCGTCTCCCATGGAGGAAGCCCTTTTGGATCGTATCGCTGAGGAACTGTTCCCTTTCCTGCGCCGAGTCTCCCTGGTGGGGGTGGGAGAACCTTTTGTGGCCCCGATCTCGCTGATAGATCGTCTGATGACTCACATGGATCGGACGGCGACGCGATTGGAAGCCTCGACGAACGGAGCTCTCTTGGATGAAACGATGGTAGAGAAAGTGCGTCCTGTGCTGAGCCATCTTACCTTTTCTATCGACGCTGCCACGGAAACGACGTATCGTCTCGTTCGCCGATCCGATCAGTTTCAGAGGGTGCTTCGATCCTTTCAATACCTGACGTCTCTCAAGGAAAAGGCTCCTCTTTCACAGCGATTTGAGCTTTCCACCGCGTTTACGCTCATGAGGTCCAATGCCTCTGAACTCTGCGATTTTTTGCGTTTATCCAAGGATCTGGGGGCGGATTGCGTCTACGTGCGACATCTTCTGGTACATTTTCCACGTTTTCAGGAGGAAACCCTCGTGGGAGATCCTCAACTTGTCAATCCTCTGATCGAAGAGGCGGCCCAAGAAGCGGACAGACTGGGAATGTCTGTCTTCCTGCCTGATTTGATCGGTTCGATCGACACTCCCTGTTGTCCGTTGGAGGGGCAGCATGCCTGGGTGCATTGTTCCTTCCTATGGAGAAGCCTCGTGATCCTCGCGGATGGGTCCGTATATCCTTGCGGTGGCTTGTCTCCGCCGCTTCTGGGCAACGCGCGGGACCTCTCTGTCCCTGACATATGGAACGGGTCCCTGATCAGGGCGATGCGTCGAAATCTGGATACTCAACGGCCTCATCCAGCCTGCGCCCATTGCTGGTACAGGGAGGTCTCTTATTTTGACTCTCCGGCCATCCATGACGACTTCCTTTCGAAAAAACCCCGTGTTCCGAAGGAGAAGCGATACGATGCCTCAGCATTCATCTCGCTCAAGTGATCCTTTGCATGACTTGTCTTCCTGGATGCCTGTGATCTCTGATCCCAAAAGGAGCTGGAGGGAAGGATGTCTTCGACTCACTTGCAGCTCGATGGACCCATCCCTGGAAAGTCCCACACTGGATGTGGAATCGAATGAAATGGCAGTGTTGCTGTTGCGTATGAGAGCTTCCCGCTCGAAAAGATCTTCCCCGACGGATAGGGCTTTGGCTTCCCTTTACTATGCCAGCAAGGAGCGCCCCGAGTTCTGCGAGGAAAGATCCGTACATTTCGAGGTCGCCTTGGACCGGGGGATGAGGGACTATATCGTGTCGCTGGATCTCAGAACGGAACCTGGAGAGCGAATCGCGCGCCTTCGTTTTGACCCATTGGATCAGCCAGGCGAATGTGATGTGGAGATGTTCTCCTTGAGATCGATCGATTGTTTGAGAGCTCGGGACAGGGACCTGGAGACCGAGGACCGACTGTCCAACGATCGTTCGTTGAGACTTCAGCTTCTTCATGGCTCAGGGGTCTGTATGGGCTATCCTGAGCCATTCTGGATCCTTGACGGACTCGGACGTTGGGAGAAGGGACTTCCTGCGCCGCTGGATTATTGGGAGGAGGTTCTTCCCAGGGTGCGTCGCGTGGGTATGCTGGCAACGTCAGCCCTGCTGATGGAAGAACCTGGCCGTCTGGAACGCATGATCCAGGCTTTTCATGAGAAGGGCTGTCTTCTGGATCTATGGACAGACATTCACCTCTTGAGGGACAAATCTGTCCAGGACCTGGCGATAATTCTGGATAGACTTGTCCTCATGCTTGACGGGGACACGTTTAGCGAGCGAAGAGAAAGTACCGCCAGCCTGGAATTCCTGCGGTCCCGGGACAATCTCAGGGGACACGCCCCCCAGGTGGTGATTGGACGGCGGAAATTGTGCCGAGATCCCAAGCACTTGCTTCCTTTTCTTCGGTGGGTGGATTCTCTTCCTGGCTTCGAATCGGCGTTGCCTTGTGTGGAGGAGGAGTCGGGCAGGGAGTCCGAATGCTCCTGTGGGCGATCTGATGGCGAAGGGACAAGACGGCTTCTCCTTGAGCCCAAGTATTTTCCATCTCTGCCCGAAGGAAGGGAAAGCGACGCGTCCAGCCCTTGTTGGTGTGAGATTCCATGGACCAGGACCTTTTTGGGACCCGACGGACAGCTTCATGTTTGTTGGTTGTATAAAGGGGTGATTTGTTTGAACAGGGCCAAGGAGACAACATCTCTATTCGAGATGTGGAACCATGAGTTGTATCGACAAGTTCGAAGAAGCATGGCATTTGCCACGAACAAGGGGTTTTCCAAACCTCCCGTCTGTGCCGAGTGTTCCGCGCGCCGTAATGCTTGATACGGCGAACCCGCTTTGACAGAATAGATTCCTCGATTCTTCGGGAAGAACCTTCGAAAGGGAGATCAAAGATGTCCAGTTGGGAAGCTCTCATGAAGATGGGTGTGGTTCATTTCATGGCCTACCCGCAAACCAAGAAGGGCGGGAAAGGCGTGGCAGAAACCGTGGCCAGGATCGCCAAGGATGACTTCTTTCAGGCGATCGAGATCTCTTGGATCAAGGACGAGGAGGAATTGGCAGCGACGCGAAGGACGCTTTCCGGTTCAGGTCTGGATGTGGCGTTCGCGGGACAGCTTCCCTTGATTGTCGAGGATTTGAATCTGAACTCTTTGGATGAGACGGAACGGATGAAGGCGGTCGATGAGATGAAGCGATGGATGGAGCAGGCCAAGGATTTGGGTGCCACCGGTTTCGCGGTGCTCAGCGGGGTTCATCCAGGACAGTCCAAGGAAGCGGAAGCCTTGGACTCTTTGGTCCTGTCCTTGGCGGAATTGTGTGCCGCTGGAGAAAAGAAGGGTCTCATGGTGGTTCTGGAAACCTTTGCGCAGGATGTGAAGGGTCAGCTTCGCTTGGTGGGATCCAGCCGGGTTGCGGCTCGTGTTGCGGATCGGGTGAGGGAACGACACGACAACTTTGGGATTCTGTTGGATTTAAGCCATCTGCCTCTTCTGAGGGAATCTCCAAGTCAGGCCATCGCTGAGGTAGGATCTCATCTGATTCATGTTCATCTTGGCAGTTGTGTGGTTGATGACACCTCTCATCCCTGCTTCGGTGACACCCATCCACCGTTTCATATCGAAGGAGGAGCCATTGGAGTGGACGATGTCGTGGAGTTTTTGAAAGCCTTGTCAAACACGGGCTTCTTCAAGCGAAACGACCGTCCTATCGTGAGTTTTGAGGTCTCGCCGGTCCAAGGGAATGACCCTGACGTTGTTCTGGCTGGAGCCAAGCGAATCTTTCGGCAGGCATGGGCCCAAGCCTTGAGATAGAATGATTCTAACGAAGGTTGGGTCAAAGTTTTAGAGTTTTGGGGAACAGAATTGTCTTTCGATGGTTGGAGCAGAATCCGTGCTTGGACGCCGGGTTGGAACAGACGTGTAGGGTTGATATCTCTGATCCTCTTCGCTGTTATCGGATTCGGGTACTACGCGATGCAGCGGGATTTTTTGGGACGTATCGCCTTGGAGCTACAAGATGTCGAAGACCTGGAGTTGCCCCAGGCGGGCGAACGTGTTCTGGTGCTGGCGCCCCATCCAGACGATGAAGTGATTGGGACTGGAGGGCTTATTCAGCTCGCTCTGGCGAATGGCGCGGATGTGCGAGTCGTCTTTCTGACGATGGGAGACATCAATATCCCATCCTTCCTAACCTATACCGGACGACCCAAGCTTACACCCAGGCAGATCATAGGGATGGGAGAGATTCGGCGCCAGGAAGCTATAGCCGCCTTGCGTGTGTTGGGTTTGCCGGCGGATCATGTGTTGTTCTTGGGATATCCTGACGGAGGCACCTTGCGAATCTGGGAATCGCATTGGTCCACCTCTGCCGGTCATTGGAGGAGGTGGATCCGTTCCAGCCAGATACCCTATCAGCGGGTTCTGTCTCCCCACGCCTCGCATGCAGGCGTAAATGTCCTTCATGACCTGAAACAAGTCATTGTGGATGTTGATCCAACCGTGATTTTCTCGAGCCATTTGGACGACACGAACCCGGATCATCAGGCGCTATGGCTCTTTACGCGAGCCGCCTTGTTTGATCTGGGTCCACCCTATGACAAGATCCCTCTATGGTGTTACCTGGTACACTATGGCACCTGGACGCATCCCAAGAGAAGACCTGAACAGCATCTTTTGCCTCCGATCGCGTTGATGAACAAGGAAACCACCTGGGCGAAGCTATTCTTGGACGAGGAACAAATCAGGACAAAATCAGAGGCTTTGAGCCAGCATGCCTCTCAATTGTCGCTTCGCGCCTCTTATCTCCACAGCTTTATGGGGCGCAACGAACTGTTCGCCCAAATCAGTCCCCTTCGTCTCTCAAAACCTCTGTTCCAATGGGAGGGAATCGAGCTGGCTTTCTTGCTGGGATCCCCCAAATCTTCGCTTATGAAAAGATTCGCGCCGGGTTTGTTCCTGGATGAATTCGAGATCCGCCAGGAGCAGGAAGACGTGATTCTCTCCATGGAAACGCAACGCCCCTTAGGCGCCAGCCAGACCCTGGTTTTACGGGTTTTTCCGCATCAACTTGGCGCCGCGTTCGATGAAGATCCCAAGTGGGTGATAACCCTGGATCGGAGAGGGATTTCCAGTGTGCGCGATATGCGGCAGGATAGGGCATGGAATATCTCCTGCAAGCGAGAAAATGATCGGTTTTTGATTCGGATGGGACTCGATGGATTGGGACAACCAGACATGCTATTCCTGGCGGCTAGCATGAATGTCCATGGCGTGACTGTGGACAGGACCGGCTGGAGGCTGGTAGATCTCAGATTGAATCACGAGGGGGATATGCAAGTAGATCCTCTGGTGACCGCTGAGGGGGATGGATTGGGGTAAATCGTGTCCACATTTCTGCTGAGGCCTTATCAGGCTCATGATCGGTCAGATGTACATCGGTTGGCCGCGGACAGCGCGTTTTTTGGAGATTCGGTGGAGCGATTACTGGAAGATCGAGGAATCTTCTGTGACATCTTATATGCGTACTACACCGATTTCGAACCCGAGCAGGCCTGGGTCGCGACGGTGGATGAACGGGTTGTGGGATATGTCATGGGTTGCTTGAACACATGGATGCAACGTCGAGTTCTGATATGCCGTATCGTCCCCGCAGTCTTGTGGAGGGGGGCGCGGGGCGGTTATCGTGTGGGTCCCTTGACCAGGCGGTGGATTCGGCGCCTGGTCTCGAGCCTGTATCGGCAGGACATGGCAAGCGCTGATTTGCATCTTTATCCCGCCCACCTTCACATCGGCGTGGACGCCAGGAAGAGAGGATTCGGATTGGGCAAGCAACTGATGGAACGTTTCTTGGATCACATGAGGAGACAGAAAGTGTCTGGCGTGCATCTAAGGACGACGGACCGAAATGTGGCCGCGTGTCGGCTTTACGAACGCTTGGGGATGAATCTGCTGGACGCGCGACCTACGCGATTCTGGTATCACATTCTGGGAGAAGAGATAGAGAGCCGTTGTTATGGACTTCGTTTATAGGCTCCCCTGGCGCGAACCTGATCAGATCGGGTTCACTGAATACTTGCGTTTCTTGTGGCGAGAAAGGACCTCAATACTCCGCCAATTTTTGGAGGATGAAAATCGCGATGTGGATTCCGATATAAGCCATGAGCGAGGCCAAGGCGAGGGATCCGAGCAATCCCAGCAGAAGGATGAGCTTGGATTGCCAATCCAAGCCTTGCGGAGCGTATTCTTCCATGGATAAGACTTGATTCCCGTTGTTCATGATCCGCATTGTAATCCGTGTGGCTTGGTGAGTCAATCGCCGAATCCAAGCCTGGATCGAATCCACCAAAGATGTCGTTTTTCGTCGTATTCGATATGTTCCTGGAAGAATTGACGAGAGCGATCCTCTCCCATGATGGACACCAGGAAACTGGGAGGTTCCAACAAGACATCCACTTCTTCAAGCAGAAAGGCTTCGTACGCGCCCCGGCGTTCCGCTCGCGTGACGCGATTGTTGACCACGCCGTCCAGATTCACGACCGTGAGGTTGGGAAAATAAAAGCTGGAAAAATATCCCACGGCGCCCGCGTTCCAGAGTCCAGCTCGCGTTCCTTTCTCCAGTCCGCTCATGCGCGAGGCGAATTGACTCCTGAAAGCCTTTTCGTGCCAGAAAGGGCTGTGAGGCCACAGAAAGACCTGGGCGCAAAACAACCAGGACCCGATCAGGATCGAGAGTCCCGTGGTTCCCATCATCCATGCTCTTGTCCTGGATCGAAAATGGCATCGGCTCAGTCGAATTCCCTGCCAAAGGGAAAAGGACCATAAAATTGGAGGCACATACCAGCTATAGTAGTTTCGAAGGAACCAGCCATAGACGGCCAGATGAAGCAGACTAAAGACGCCCAATACCGAAAGGACAGAGAGCCTCGCATTGCTTTTCGTTCTTGATTCGGATCGTGAATGGTTGGGTAAGAAAAGAAGCAAAAGGATATAGGTCAGGAGCGCTCCGAGAATGGCATAGCCCTTGCGCATGGGCTGGAACTCCTCGCCCACCACGTATCTACATAGGAAGAGGAGAATGTGCGCTTGATTGCGTGCCAGGCCAACAGGCAAGAGAAGGATGTCTTTCCATTCCGTCCTTTCAGGTGACAGCGAGGGGAGTGTTCCATATAGATGAAATAGACGCTTGGCTGTGCCGCTTGTTTGCTCTAGCGTGCCGAAGGTGGTCATGTTCCAATACAGCCAGGGAGTGACGATGAAAAGAAGGGGCAAGGACAGAACCGGGATGGCATGAATTATGGATCTGCCACCCTCTTTCCACTTTTGGTGGAACAGCCAGCCCAGAACGCATAGGATCCAAAGCATGTTTTCGGTTCTGGCCAGATAGGACAGTCCCAGGGTAAAACCCAGGCAGGCTAGGTTCCAAGGGGACAGGCTCGTTGTGATTCGTTGCAAATAGAGAAAGCTCCACGCGAGACAACATACGTTGAGGGGTCCTTCTACCCCTTGAAGTCCCATCACCACGGTAAAGGGATTCCAGAGCCAGAAGAGGACGGCGAAAAATCCGGCTCGAGTTTCTCCCTGTCTGTGTAGGATGGTTCGGGTTAACCAGGCCGCGCAGGATAGCAGCCACGCCGAGACCAGCATGGCGAATCGGATGGCAGGCCAGGGGGTTTCTCCCAGGATTCGATAGCAAGGCAGAAGACACAAGGCCCAAAGGGGATGGAAGCCGTTGGTGGGATGAACCGAATCGAAGCTCCATCCCTCTCCCAGAGTCGCGTTTCGACATATCTCGAAGTAATAAAAGGCGTCATCGCACAGAGGAAGCCCATCAAAAAATCCCAGCAGGATGAGGCAGGACAGCAGCAGTCCGAAGAGAAGGGGCAGGTAGGATGCGAGCCTGTCTATCCCATGGAAACTCTCTTGTGTCTTCATGCCCTTACATTCGTTCTGAAACTTCCAATCCCAGGAGGTACAGTCCCCGAGCCAATGTCTTCCGGATCGCGTCCACGAGAAAATAGATAAAAGCGGTGCGTTCAGGCTTGGCCTCTTGAGGCTTGGTGCTAAAATCATGGTCGCGAACATTTCTGGCCAACGTCAGCAAATGCTGGCTTATCGGGTAAGGATCTGCTATCCGACTGGCCTCCAGTACGGAATTCTCGAAGTTCTCCAGGGTTTCGAGCAATCGCTCTTCCGTTGGAGAGCATGAAGGAAATATGCCCGAGGGATTCGCTGGATGAACCATCTCTTTCAGGATGTGATCTGTCTTCCAGTATGTTTCCAGAAGAAAGGGTCCGGTCTGCCCATCAAAGTTGAGCATGGAAGTCCAGTCCCATTCCACCACGTTGTCTCTCGGCGTTCTGAGATGGTGAAAAAGTACTGCGCCGATTCCCACTTGTCGGACCAGAATTGGAGCAGGTTCAACTCCAGGATATCGATTCGCCAGGACGATGCGGGTCCTTTCCATGGCTTCTTCCAGAATGTCTTCGAGTAGAAGGGGGTTTCCATCACGGGTTTTCGCTGGAGTCTTGTCGACAAGCACCGGCTCGAAGGCAACATGTTCCAGCCGACTGGCCCAAGAACATCGGGCCCGTCGGAGTACCGCGAAAAGCTGCTGAAAAGAAAGCGTCCGATTGGATTCCGCCACGTAGAGGGATCGATGAAATCCATATCGTTCCCACCGATCCATCGCGACAGCCAGGTCTTGAGCGTGATGAAGAAAGGAGCCGTTCTGCTTTTGAATCCTGCAAGGAGGCAACTGATCCCTTTCTAATTCCACGAGGAGACCACTGTCTCCCTTGTCCAGGAGCCATCTTTCCTCCAGAAATCGAACAACCGCATCCAAGCGGTTCTGATAGGCACTTTCTCCAGACTCTTCGTCAAAAGAGACGCCCAGGAGACGATAGACCTTTTGGAAGCTTTGAAGGCTTTTTTCTCTGATTTGGTGCCACAAACGGAGCGATTCTGGGTCTCCCGCCTTGAGGGAGGCCAGACATCGATAAACCTCCTCCTCCGCTTGGGAATCCGATGTGGTGAGAAGGGAGTAACGGACGTAAAGGGAATGGAGTTTCCGAAGAGGATCCTCCAATTCAGAGGGTTTCAGATTCCATCTCTTGCATGCTGCGATGAGTTTCCCAAAGGAAGCATCCCAATCCCCGAGATGGTTGATTCCCACCGAGGCATAGCCCAAGGTCCTGAAAATACGTGTCAGAGAATGGCCCAGGACTGTGGAACGGATATGATGCAGGCTTAAGGGTTTGGACACGTTTGGGTTGGAATACTCCACCAGGACCGTTTTCCCGTCGCCCAAGTGGGTTGGAGTGGAAGCGGGATCGAACGCGGAAAGTCGGCTCAAGATTTGTTCAGGAGAAGCTTTCATGATGGATCGGGTTCTATCACCAGCCGCGGATGTAAGGAGGACGAATCAAGTTCAACGATTATACCAAACCTCCAACTTCTCTCTTGGATGCCCTTCTTCTCTCGTGCTACAGTTGGAGTGTGAGGGTGTCTCTATGTGCCGGTCACCTTGGAGGAGATCTACAGTACTCCCAGGGAAAGATGGAAGGAATCGCGTGAGAATGGAAGACAAACCGCGAGCCAGAGGATAGCATGGGAAAGGGTCTTCGATATTGTGTCATCATCCCTGTGAGGCCGGAACAACGAGAGATTTCTGCCCTAGAATCCCTGAAAGACGCTGACGTGGAAAAGGATCGGTTGGAGATCCTCGTGGTTCGAGGTCAAAATCCTTCCGGGCAGAGAAACGAGGCGATTCGAGGGGCGGAGGGGGAGATTCTGTTGTTTCTCGATGACGATTCCAGGGTCGATCCCGGGTTGTTCAGGGTTCTTGACGAACGCTTCAAGGATCCGACGATTCATGGAGTGGGCGGTCCCAACCTGGCGGAAAAGAATGCTTCCTTGTTGTCTGTGGCCAAGGATTGCGTCCTCACTTCCATGGTGGGCGCTGCTCGAGTGCGATCCCGCTACATGGCTCTGGGGGCGACGAGAGATGCTACGGAAGATGATTTGATTCTATGCAATTTCGCCCTGCGCAGGAATGTACTCGAGAAGGAACGTCCTTTTGACGAAAGACTATATCCAAACGAGGAGAACGAGCTCTTTCACAGATTGTCCTCCAGAGGGTATCGTCTCGTTTATGAGCCGACCATGGTGGTCTACAGGAACAGAGCGGAGAAGCCCTTGGGTTTTGCCATCAGAATCGCCCGGTACGGGAGAGGAAGGATGGAGCAAACCCTGTTTCATCCTTCCCTTCGTTCCTTGATACACCTCATGCCGCTTGGAATTCTTGGTCTTTTGACGCTTACCCTGCTGTATCCATGCCCTTGTTTTCTGGTGATCTGGCTTCTTTACGGATCCATCCTGTCTATGGAAGCCCTGAGATGTTCATGGAAGAACCGACGTCTAGGCCTCTTGCCTTGGGTGGTCTATTTTCTCTTTTCTTTGCATCTGTCCTACGCGTTGGGCATGTTCCTGGGATTGTTGCGATTTCCCTGGAGACACAGATTCCGTCCTGGTGGCGCGATCCTATGGAAGAGAATCAAAGCGTTTCGGGATCCTTTCCCTGATGGAGGTGCCGTGGGATGAGGGTCGCCCTGTACTATCCGGGAATTGAGAAGAATGGTAGGCGTCCCCTTTGGGGACAGAACAGGCAGTTCAAGTATGCCCATTCCAGGTGGGTGCGAATCTATCCCCTTCTCCCTGCGATCGCGGCCACGTGGTTGGCCCGAGAGAAACACGAGGTCCTGTTCCTGGACTGTCCCAATCGGGGGATGTCCCTTGAGGAGGGAAGAGAACAACTCCTCTCGTTTCAACCAAATCTGGTGGCTATGGAGACCAAGGCGCCCATTCTGGGGGAACTGCGGCGTGAAGTTCAGTGGGGCAGGGATGCCATGGGGGGACAATGGGTCCTTTTCGGGGACGTGGCGAGCGCGTGGCCAGAACATGTATTGCGGGAGGTGGAAGGGGATTGGTTGATCCAGGGTGGGGATTACGATTGGGCCTTGCTTGGCCTGGTTCGGCATCTGGATAGGGGTGGACCTCTTCCTGGAGGATGTTGGTGCTGGGAAGGTCGGGAAATTGTCGCTTTCCGGGAGCCTGAAGTCCTCTCCTGCTTGGATGAAGCTCCATGGATTGATCGAAATCTAACCCAATGGCAACACTATGGAGAAGCGTACCTGTATGCTCCCGCGACCTATATGCTGTCCGGGAGGGGATGTGGTGGCAAAGGAGGAGAAGGTGGAAGATGTGCCTTCTGCTCCTGGCAACATGCCCTCTGGAACGGGACTTGTCGACTTAGATCGCCGGAGGATCTGGTGGAGGAAATGGTTCGTCTGAGGGATGATCTGGGAGTGAAAGAGATCTTTGATGACAATGAATCCGGATTGAGCTGGAATCCAGGGTGGTTGGAGGAGTTTGTCGTTGCGGCGGAGAAGAGAAAACTGCCAGGCACCTTGTATCTCTCCGCCAACGCCAGGGCGGATCATCTGACTCGGGAGACGTGCGCTCTATTGAAACGGGCAGGATTTCGTCTTCTCAAAGTGGGGTTGGAATCTGCCAACGACGTGACCCTGCAACGGATCCAGAAAGCGGAGTCTTTTCAGGAGATCGACGCTGGAATCCGCCGGGCAAAGGAGGAAGGATTTCGAGTTCTCATGACCATGATGGTGGGATATCCATGGGAAAGCGTGGAAGAAGTGAAGAAAACCTATTTGGCGGCTCGCGCGCTACTAACATACAAAACGCGCTTCGGGGATTGTCTTCAGGCGAGCGTGTTGGTTCCCTACCCTGGGACTCCCTTGTTCGAGGAAGGAGTTCAACAAGGTTGGTTTCGAATCTCTCCTGAAGAACTACACCGTTTTGACATGGATCAAGCGGTGTTGTCCTGTTCTGTCGACGTTTCCGCCTGGTGCAGGCGTTTTTGGGGACTTCATTTGCACCCTGCTTTTGTCCTGAAATCCCTGCTCAGCTTGAGGAACATGGAGGATATGCGCTTGGCTTTCCGAGGTGTGAGATCCCTGATGGGACATGTGAGGGATTACGAATGAGAGTTGCCCTGATCAACCCCCCACGTGTACAGGGCTATCCTGTGGTGCGAGAAGAGCGCTACGAACATAAGGATCTGGGCGCATTGTATCCTCCATTGGGACTTCTTACTCTGTCGCCTCTCCTCGAGACCCGGGGCCATGAAGTCTATTTCTTCGATGCCAATGGTCTGAACGCGGATTTGTCTGCCGTGGAGGTTTTCCTGCGCTCTTGTGCTCCGGAAGTCGTTTTCCTTCGATTTGGATTCGACACCCAGGAACAGGACCTTCGAGTTTGCGATCTGGCCAAATCCATGGGAGCTCAGGTTGTGGTTCGAAACAAGATTATCGGGGATCTTCCCGCCATGCGTGACGAGATCCTTGCCAGAGATTCGGTGGATGTCTTTCTGTCCGGAGAACCGGAACGTCTGCTTCCCGAGACGGTGGCTTTTCTCGCCCAGGGGGGTGAAAAACCTAATGGAACCCTAATGAAGGAGGACTTGGGATCCGAAGCTTCCTGTTGGGTCTGGGAGGATTTGGATTCATTGCCACAACCCGACTATGGGATTCTTCCCCAGCCTTGGCCGTATCATACAGGGGTTCTGCAAGCGCCCATGGCTACCTTGTGGACCTCTTGCGGATGTCCCTATCGTTGTACTTTCTGTGCCTATGGAAGGCAGAAACAAAGGAAGAAAAGCCCGGGGAGAGTCCTTGAAGAGATGGAACAGCTGACCCAGGATTGGGGAGTGCGTCGGTTCCTGATCTTCGATGATCTACTGGACGTGGCAAGCGAAAGGATGGAAACCCTGTGTCAAGGGATGCTCGATCGACTGCCCTCGTTGGAATGGGTGGCATGTGCCAGGGCAGATGGGGTAGACCGAAAAGGACTGGCTCTAATGAAACGGGCGGGGTGTGTCGAGGTGGCCATAGGCATTGAGAGCGGGGCCCCCAGCGTTTTGGAACGGACCGGGAAGGGCGTAACGCTGGATCAGATCGAACGAGCGGCCGCCTGGTGCCATGAGGTAGATATGCTTTTCTATGGCATGGTGGTCCTGGGATTGCCAGGTGAGACGCGGGGCACGATCGGACAGACCGTCTCTTTTCTCCAAAGAATCGATCCATTCTACGTGCAATTTTGCTTCGCAACTCCTTTCCCCAACACGGAGATGTACTCCTACTACGAAAGGGAAGGACTGCTCTTGACCCGGGATTGGTCCCGGTATTTTCCTCTGGCGGAACGGCCGGTGGTCAGAACCCATGATCTAACGGACATGGATCTATGCGATCTGAGAAGGTGGGTCTATTCCAGGATGTTGTTGAGACCCAGAAACCTGCTTAGGCACGCGCGAAGAGGAGGGTGGTCCTGGAGACTGAGAGCGGGCTGGAATCTGGCAGGCAGGTTGGCTAGACTGGCCATGAGAATGCCTGTCCGTTGAGACAAAATCTTTTTCAGATCTAAGGAGGAGTCATGTCCACCGTGGAGCTCTTGCGCAGGTTGACTGAAACCCCCGGCGCGGCCGGTTGTGAGGAACGAATTCGAGAAGTGATTCGCGAATCGCTCGAGGGTGTGGCAAATTTCGAAACGGACAACATGGGAAATCTGTTTTGCTGGAAGAAAGGCGAATCAGATCGTCCCAGAATCCTTCTCCCAGCGCATATGGACGAGGTGGGATTCATGGTCAAATTCATAGATGAACAGGGTTTCCTTCGTTTTTCACCCCTGGGTGGTTGGTGGGATCAAGTCTTGCTTAGTCAGGAAGTGATCGTCTATACATGCAAGGGAGAAATACGAGGCATCATTGGGAGCAGTCCCCCCCATCTGCTTTCCCAGGAGGAACGGAAAAAGGTTGTAGAGAAGAAGGATATGTTCATCGATGTGGGAGCAAAGGACAAGGCACAGGCTGAAGGGGAATTCGGAATTCGCGTGGGAGATCCGATACTTCCTCGGTTTCCATTTCAGCGAATGAAAAACGAACGAATGCTCCTTTCCAAGGCTTGGGACGACAGGCTGGGTTGCGCCCTTTTCATCGAAGTGTTGAAGAATCTTGGGAACAGGACTCATCCCAATACGGTCATTGGCGCAGGCACGGTACAGGAGGAGGTTGGATGCCGAGGGGCTATGACTGCCAGCGAAAGGACCGATCCGGATATGGCGATTGTCATGGAGGTGGGTATCGCAAACGATGTGCCGGGAGGGAAAGGCGAGGACATGGCTGGTGCTTTGGGCAAAGGACCTCAAATCCTGGTCTTGGATGCCAGAATGATTCCCAATTTGAAGCTTCGGGATTTGGCCATCGAGGTGGCTGAGGCTTGCGAGATTCCCATTCAGCTCAGCATCATGGAGGGAGGCGCTACAGATGGTAGTTTCATTCATGTGCATGGCGAAGGGATTCCCACCCTCTGTATTGGAGTTCCAACTCGCTACATCCATTCGCAGGCTGGCTTGATCCATATGGACGATTTCGAAGCCGCTTGTCGCTTGGTGACGGAGATGGTCATGCGGCTTGACAGGAACACGGTCGCTGGATTGAAGCCTCTGTGAGTACAAGGTTTCTGGCCATGCGGCACCGCACGTCAGGTGGTGTGAGAGGAAGGTGAGAGCAATCCCACCTTCCAACTCGATATCCATGTGACATTTCTAATGTGCCTTGACAGAAGAAATATTGTATATTTATTAGGAAAACCGAGTTGAACGTGGCTATGGCAGGTGGTGTTATCCAAAGGGATGGGGTCAGCCATGAAGATTCGTGTTGTCCTGGCGGACGATCATAATATCGTTCGAGAGGGACTCAAAGCGCTCATCGATCGTCAAGAGGATATGGAGGTTGTAGGGGAAGCGGACAATGGCCTGGATACGATTCGAATGACCATGGAAAAGCAACCGGACGTGGTGGTCATGGATGTGACCATGCCTGATTTGAATGGGATCGACGCGGCCAAACAGATCCTGAGTGAACGCCCCAACACCAAGATCCTGGCCCTTTCCATGCATTCGGATCGTCGGTTTGTGTCCAAGATGCTGAGTGTGGGGGCATCAGGTTATATGCTCAAGGACTGTGCCTTTGATGAGTTGGCTCATGGGATTCGCACGATGTATAAGAACAGGCCCTATCTCAGCGGAAAGGTGGTGGATGTGGTGCTGGAGGATTATGTCAATCGCCTGGATCGAGGCGAGCAGACCGCGTCCCAGCTTCTCAGCGACCGGGAAAGAGAGGTGCTGCAGCTTTTGGCCGAAGGCAAGAGTACCAAGGAGATTGCGGACCGTCTTCATTTGAGCGTCAAAACCATTGAGACGCATCGCCGTTCCATCATGGAGAAACTTCACATTCGTACGGTGGCAGAACTGACCAAGTATGCCGTGAGGGAAGGACTCACGGGGCTGGAGTCCTAGGGGTCAATTCATTCTTCCAAAGCTTTGTAAGCATCCATGGCGCTTTGAATGTGGTGGAGGACCTCCTGGAGTTGGTCTGGCGAGGAAAACCGTCCATACCGTTGGACACGCTCCTTGTGCTGTCGCAAATTTTCGCGCCATCGCTGAACAGACTCTTTCCTCAAGGGAGGCGCCCCATTGATATGGACATAGATGGCGCTCGTATGAGCAATGTCGGGCTCTTCCATGGGATCCTGCAGATCGCTTCTTGAGCAACGGGCGCAAAACCAACGTCCCTCGTCCGCTGTGATCTTGTGAAGAAGGGTCGCCTTTTTTTGAGAGGTATGGATCGAGGCGATGGGACCATCGTTCGAAACGATTTCCAGACGTCCCAAAGGTCGTCTGGAACGAGCGGAAACGCGGATTTCGAGTGAATCCCCCAAGCTGGCCTGAATCGTCTCACCCACGTCATGGCCGTTGACGCTGAGAAGGAGCAAAGGCCCTGAGGTAATCATGGTTTTCCCTCGGCGAATTCCTTCCAACCAGGCGTTGTAGCTGAAGGGTCCGTCTACCTTGACATAGGTTCGAAAACATCCCACGGTTCTCGCCGGATGATCGCTGCCCAGGGTGATGGGAATCCTGAGTCCAGCGTCCGTGGAGTGGATTACCGCTTGAATCTCTTGCTGAGTGAATTCTCGACCTGCAGGGAATGAAGGACTTGATATATGGATTCGGCCCCTGCCAGGATTTCTCTTTGAAGCGGTGTGGGGCATTGATGGCACAGGTCGGAGAAAAGGCGGTACCGGAATTCCAGATCGCTTGCGTTCGCCGTTGAGCAAACCAAAAAGAGAAGCGTTGACCCATACATGTTCTCAGGTCAGCCTTTCCAGATAGATCCAGCACATCGACAAAAATGGGTTTGGTCTGTGTGATTTGTGTCCTATAATAACGGACGGGCAAGAACAACGCAAAAAGTCCCCGTGTTCCTCCACACACGCCCTGCTCAGGGTCCAGGAGAAACCTCGATGAACAACTCCATGAACATTCGAGTGCAGCACATGGATCTGTACTTTTTACCCGTACAGACCAGAATACCCCTTAAATTTGGCTCGGAGACATTGACCTGGGTGACCTGCGCCCGGGTCAAGGCACTGGTGAAAGATACTCGAGGAAACATGGCTCAGGGTTGGGGGGAAACACCTCTTAGCGTCCAATGGGTTTGGCCCAGTGACTTGAGCTACGAGGAACGCCACGAGGCACTGGAAGAGTTTTGCGTCCAGATCAAAGAAGCCTGGCTGGATTTCCCGGAGGAAGGTCATCCCATGGAGATAGGGTATGACTTTATCTATGGGGTGTTGAAGGGACTTCATGAAGGTTTTAATGCCAAGCGGTCGGGCGAGGCCATGCCTTGGCTCGCGGCACTGGTCTGCTGTTCCGCTTTCGATATCGCGGTCCATGACGCGTATGGCACGTGCCATGACTTGCCCGTCTACGAGACCTACAGGGATCCTTTTATGAACAGGGATCTGGGATCGTATCTTTCCTCTGCCAAAGGGTCTGGGGTATCCTTTCGAGGCAAATTCCCAGTGAATTACCTGGACTATCCCAGGAAAGAGAGGATGCCAGCGTGGCATCTGGTGGGAGGCAAGGATCTGGTGGACGAGGAGGAGAAGACCGGACAGGAACCGGAAGATGGATACCCTGTGCTCCTGGAGGACTGGATCAAGAGGGATGGATTGACCTGTCTCAAGGTAAAACTCAGGGGGAACGATGAGACATGGGATCGGCAGAGATTGATTCGCGTGGGGGAAATCGGGCGGGCGCACGGCGTCCGATGGCTCAGTTCGGATTTCAACTGTACCGTGATGAATCCTGACTATGTCAATCAGATCCTGGACGGACTGATGATGGATCATCCATGTCTTTATGGCATGATCCTCTACGTGGAACAGCCTTTTCCATACGATCTGGAAGCCAACCAGATCGATGTGCATAGCGTTTCAGCACGGAAGCCTCTTTTCATGGATGAGAGCGCCCACGACTGGCAGTTGGTGCGAATGGGGCGAAGCTTGGGATGGTCGGGCGTGGCGTTGAAGACCTGCAAGACACAAACAGGCGCCCTGTTGACGCTGTGTTGGGCCAAGGCTCACGGGATGACGTTGATGGTACAGGACTTGACCAACCCCATGTTGGCCCAGATTCCCCACTGTCTTTTGGCCGCGCATGCCGGGACGATCATGGGCGTGGAAACCAACAGCATGCAGTTTTATCCACAGGCCTCGGTCCTGGAAGCCCAGGTGCATTCCGGACTCTATTCCAGACACGAGGGATCCGTGGATCTGTCCACTGTGCGAGGCCCGGGTTTTGGGTACAGGCTCTCGGAAATGAAGCGTGTTCTTCCGGATCCTGTGTGAGAATGTATTGAAGAGGAGACGATGAGCAGAAAAAAGAAAAGTAAGCCTTCTCGGTCGCCCAAGGCGAACGTTCCTTGCGACAGACAGACGAAAGAAAAGCTGCCTTGGGGGTGGTATCGAATCAAAGTGGATTATTTGCAGCCTTTCGGGGAAGCCTTCCTCCTGGCCATGGTGATTCGGACCTTTATCATGCAACCCTTCTACATTCCCACCGGTTCTATGGAACCGACGATCCATGGAGTGCAGCCCGGTGGAGATCGCATTTTCGCCAACAAGATGATCTATGGGATACGAATCCCATTCGTGAAAAAGCAGGTGTTTCGATGGAGAGATCCCCGACCGGGAGATATCATTGTATTCAACACGCTCGGACTGGCTGTTCAGGACAAGGAAGGAAAGAATTATGTGAAAAGGGTGGTGGCCGTTGGGGGACAAGAGATCCTGCTCCAGGGAGGGTGCTTGTATCTGGATGGAGAAAAGACAAACCTGCATGAATACACTGCGGACAAGCATTACTACAATCAACAGGATCGGGCGGGAAGTTCCATGCTCTTCGCTCAGGGGCAATCTGTACATGTTCCGGAAGGGATGCTCTTCTGTCTGGGGGACAACAGCATGGACAGTTTCGATAGCCGGTATTGGGGGTTCGTTCCGGAGATCAATGTTCTGGGACGGGCCTTTTTGCGATGGTGGCCTCTGAACAGAATAGGTCTCTTACATCAATGATCGAGGCGACGCACTCATGATTCGCTGCTTTGTTGTCTTCGGCTTTCTTTTGTCGGGATGGGGATGGGGTTCCGGGACGGCGCGTGCGAGGTCAGATTCCAACGAGCGATCTGTCTCGTCATGGGCTGGGGAGATGGTTCGGGTTCGAGAGCAGATCCTTCGCCGGGAAAGGGACCTTTCTTTTCAACCTTTTCGCAGTGCCCTGCTTCGGGGAGGGGATCCTCCCGAACGCGTGGAAGTGAGTGTCGAGGGACTCGATCATGTTTGGCTGATAGCCGACGTGGGGGACGACCAGTACGACTATGATCAGGCCGTGTGGGCGGAACTGGAACTCGTGGACAAGGCTGGTGAGATCCATAGGGTCAGCTCACTCAAGCCTGAATCGGTGAAGGTGGGATGGGGGGAACTGCTGAGGGACAAGAGCCATATAGGAAAACCACTGGAGATTGGGGGTCGAGAGTTCAGCCATGGATTATGGGCTCACGCCCCCAGTGAACTTTGCTTCTCCTTGGATGGGAAGTATGTGTCGCTTCGAGGCTATGTGGGCATCTCCAGCGTGGCGGGACAAAATGGAAGCAGTCGTTTTCATGTTCTCAATCGCAAGGACACGGTCTCGAGTTCTTGGGAGATTTTGGCGAAGCGATATCCCCTGCCTTGTCGGATGATGATGCGGGATCTGCCCGGAAAACATCTCGATTGGTTTCAGGGGGAAAGGGACTCTTCCTTGGATCAAGAACTTCTGAGAAGATCCGTCGCGGAATTGGGCCGAGCGGGAAAGGATGTGAAAAGGGATCTGGAACGCCTCGTGAGGGAACATGCCGAGGCAGGGGATCCAGGCTTCCTGGTGGCATACCTGGAGGCTATGGCTCTCAGGGAGCGCTTCAGACAGGCACGAGAGGAACATGCCAGGATCGACTGGATGGCTCTGCGAAGGACCGTGGAGGATCTTGCCTTTTCTTTTCAGGAAGGATACCCGCATGGCCGGGTACGACTCGATCGGATTGGAGAATGGGAGAGTCGATGGGAGGATCTGGAAGAAGCCTTGGGGGAGGGGGACTGGAAGGCAGTGAACCTCATTGAAAAGGCGAGCGAATTTCAGCGACAAGCCCTGTTGGACAATCCATTGCTCGATTTCGACTATCTGCTCGTGGTGAAGCGAAGCGAAGGGAGTCCGAGACTGGGCCTTCCACAGAATTGGCAAGGGAATAGCGCCTTGCCCGCTCGGGGATACAACAACGAAATCGCTAAACTCTCGGTAAAAAGAACCCGGCAAGAGATGTCCACCGTGTACCGTCCGGAACAGGGCCGATTCGTGGGCGATGTGGATCTTCATTTCGATGCCCAAAGGATTCTGTTCTCCATGCCGGACGAGAGGGATCGCTGGCAAATCTGGGAGATCAATGTAGACGGATCCGCGCTCAGACAAGTCACGTTGGGATCGGAAGATGATGTGGACAACTATGATCCCTGCTATTTGCCCGACGAGAGAATTCTCTATGTATCCACGGCCACAATGTGGGCTGTGCCCTGCGTGTATGGGGGCACTCATGTGGGGAACCTTTTCAGAATGGACAGGGACGGATCCAACGCTCGTCAGCTTTGTTTCGATCAGGACGAGAACTGGTGTCCCACGCTTCTGCATCATGGAAAGGTGCTTTATACGAGGTGGGAATATACGGATACGCCCCATTCCAACACCCGTATTCTCTTTCACATGAATCCTGACGGCACCCAGCAGATGGAATACTATGGCAGCAATTCCTATTGGCCGAACGGGATCTTCTACGCGCGTCCGGTGCCTGGACATCCCACCATGGTTGCAGGGATCGTTTCAGGACATCACGGGGTTCCGCGAATGGGAGAATTGGTGCTCTTTGATCCGGCCCTGGGGCGAAGAGAAGCGGACGGCGTGATCCAACGCGTCCCGGGGTATGGACAATCTGTGGAACCGGTGGTCAAGGACGCCCTGGTGGACGCTTCCTGGCCCAAGTTTCTCCATCCTTTTCCTCTGAGCGACAAATATCTGATCACGGCTTGTAAGCCATCCATGGATCATGCCTGGGGCATCTACCTTGTGGATGTGTTTGACAACCTGCTCATGCTTCGGGAAGAACCAGGCCACGCTTTGCTCGAGCCCGTGCCTTTACGGGATACGACGCGTCCACCTGTTCTTCCTGATCGTGTAAATCTGGATGAAAAAGACGCCACGGTCTATCTCGTCGATATCTATCAAGGGCAAGGATTGCGAGGGCTTCCCAAGGGGACCGTCCAAGGACTCAGGTTGTTCACCTATGTCTATAGCTATCGAGGGATGGGGGGATTGTTGGGTTCCATCGGAATGGATGGACCCTGGGATATCAAACGCGTGTTGGGTACGGTGCCCGTGCGGGAGGACGGGTCCGCGATCTTTCAGGTTCCGGCCAATACGCCGATTTCCGTCCAACCCCTGGATCAAGAGGGCAAAGCGCTGCAATTGATGAGAAGCTGGTTCACGGCCATGCCTGGCGAGATTCTTTCTTGCGTGGGGTGTCATGAGAGTCAGAACCAGGCACCCCCCATTCAAAGCGCCTTGGCTTCGCTCGAACCCCCATCATCCATCTCTCCCTGGCGTGGGCCTGTCCGCGGCTTTAGCTTTTCCAGGGAAGTGCAACCTGTCCTGGATCGTTCCTGTCTGGCATGTCACGACGGGAGGGAAGGATTGCCAAATCTCAAGGGCACGGAACGGATCACGGACTGGAGTTCCAAGATTCCAGGCCATGTCAGTCCCGCGATTGGAGGGAATTTTTCGGTTGCCTACGTGGAACTCCACAGATACGTGCGGAGGCCGGGAATCGAGAGCGATTATCATCTCTTATCCCCCATGGAATTTCATGCGGATACCACGGAACTGGTGGGTATGCTACGGAAAGGACATCAGGGAGTGGAACTGGACGAGGAGGGGTGGGACAGATTGATCACGTGGATCGACCTCAATGCGCCCTACCACGGGACATGGACCGAGATTGTGGGTGAGGATGCGGTGCGAGGCGTGGCTGCCCGGCAACAAGAGCTGTTGCGCAAGTACGCGGGTCTGGAGGTGGATTACGAATCGATCTGGGAGGCTCATGGTATGGACAGATCTCCTGTAGCGCCTAGTCCGCTTCGAATTCCTGAAGAGGAAGTGCCCGATTGTTTGGAGGGTTTTTTGTGGACAGCAGACGATCAACGGAGGATCGTGGACCTTGGGGAAGGGGTCGAATTGGAGTTGGTATGGGTTCCCCGAGGATCCTTCCTTATGGGAAATACGGAGGGACACGCGGATGAAAGGCCTGTCCAATGCGTGTCCATGGAAGCCTTCCTGATCGGTGTGAGCGAGATCACCAACGAGCAATACGCCCGGTTCGATCCGCGTCATGACAGTGGGGTGCAATCCAAGCACGGATATCAGTTCGGTGTTCACGGATTTCCTCTGAACCTTCCGAAACAACCCGTGGTTCGCGTCTCGTGGAACGACGCGATGGCCTTCTGTCAGTGGCTTTCCGAGCGTGCGGGAAAACGATTCAAACTTCCCACCGAAGCCCAATGGGAGTACGCTTGCAGGGCGGGAAGCCAAGGCTCTTTTCATTTTGGGGACCTTCGTTCCGATTTCAGTCCGTACGCCAACATGGCGGACCTGACGCTGAGGCAGTTTGCCACCAATCCTTACACCCTGTGGGAACCCATTCAGGATCCGAACCCTTATGACGATTGGATCCCCAGGGACGACCGCTTCAACGATGGACAACTCGTTTCAAGCGAAGTGGGTGTCTTGTCCCCCAATGCATGGGGCATACATGATATGCACGGTAATGTCTGGGAATGGACTCGTAGCCTGTATCTTCCCTATCCCTACATGGAAGGGGACGGCAGGAACGATACGCGTTCCGCGGGCCGGCGCGTGGTCCGTGGGGGATCCTGGTATGACAGGCCCAAGCTGTGCACGGCTTCCACCAGGTTGGATTACTGGCCCTATCAGCCTGTCTTTAATGTGGGATTTCGAGTGGTGTGCATCCCTTGAAAGAACATAGCTGTTCTACATACTCCTTGCTGCCGTCATTGGCCCAGGGATCCAGCTGGTTGGGATCCTTGAGTTGCTGTCCCCTGAGTCTTGGCACGGCCAGATAGGCGCACGATATGTCCGGCAATGCTGTCATGTCGCTCCATAATTTTTCGAACTGAGCCACAGGATAGATGTCTTCTTGTCCGTGTCCCCATCTCCGTTTGACATCTTTGATGGTCACGTAAGTGGGCATTCTCATGGCCATTCTTCGAATCGCCGACTCGATTCTTTCCCCGTTGTCTTCCAGGATGTCCTGCCTGTCCAGTCCCATGGCTTCCAGCATGGAATCGATCTGAATCCATGTGGTCATGGAGTTGTAGTAACGCAGTTTCAACTCGTCCTCTTCTCTAGGTTGGGCCAGTCCCTCGAGCAATCTTATGTGTCCGTTGACCTTGGCCAGTCCTCCGCCGCGGTCATCAATGCGCCTTGGAACGACCTCGAAGGTCAAGGCGCCGCCGAAGAGAAGATGCGCACCCAGGGCTTCCGGGGCCAAGTTGGCTCCCAGGGTATCGATGTTGTGAAGCATGATTGTCTCCACCTTGGGATGCTCTTGAAAGAGTTGGCGGAGAACGCCGTTTCTCAAGGTGTTGGGAAACTCGTACCAGTGGCCCGGTGGGTTGAAGCGCTGCACGGCGACATTGTCCGCATAGTCGGATCCTTCCCCTTTCTTCTTTGCCCAGTCGATCAAAGCGCTTCGCACGGATTCTCTGACCTTCTGTTTCTCTTCGTCCAATGCCTCCTGAGGCATTTCTTCCCAAAGAAAGACCAGATCCCGAGCCATGGGAATGAATCTTTGCCCGATGGACAGACCTCGGGACAGGAAGACAGGTCCCTCGTAACCATATTGATCATGGAGGGACAAGTGTTTCTCAATGGGGCCATGGGTCAGGAAACTCGTGGACACGATGTGGGGAAAGGCGGATCCAAACTCCAAGGCTGTGCGTCGGGTCTTGGCCAGATGGATCTCCAGGAAGGAGCGATGCTGGCTCGCCATTCGAACAAAGGGGTTTACCGCCTTGATCACCCCGGCGCCTTGGGTCCAACGGCTGCCGACGCCTCCAGCCAGAGAAAGTACGGCAACCCGGCCTTCGGCCAGGGCCGCGTGCCCCTGTCTCTTGGCCTCGTCATCCGCGCCCAGGTGAAGGACATCTGTCTCTCTTACGTCCTCGATGAGGGTGTCCACCGGCAGTCTGTTGTGGGCCAGTCCGATCCTTCCTGCCTGTAAGTCTTCCCTGATTCTCTCATGTGTCACGGGATCGAACCCGTTCTCCTTCTTGATGTTTCCGGCTTCTTCATCCCATTGCATCCTCTCGCTCTGGGTGGCCGGATCGGAGACGCGGAAAAGATTCGTGACCATGGTGCGTAACAAGTGAAAGGTTTCCGCCGGGCTGCCTTGACGTGAGGTAAAGGCGTCCAATTCCGCTCTCCTGAGATAGACGATGTTCCCCGGGTTTTGCCGTACCAATTCAGGGACCTGAAGGCCATAGTACCTTCCAGGCATGAGCGATTCATCGCCCTCCAAAAGCTTGGCTTGTGTGCCGTTGGCATTGACCTCAAAGTTGTACACCAGAGGATCCATGGCGAAGGGGAGAGCGTCCTCCAGTCGATCCTTCGTCTGCTTCATCAGGGACAGGATTTGATCCTTGAAATTGGCCTGGCGAGCCGGCGATACGAACATGGCCATGCCGCCGCCGGACATGCCGCCCAGCATGAGAAATCCGTAGAAATCCTCCCGCAAGAGATCTTTCGCTCCTTGGATGATGTTCTCTGTGAAGATGTTGGTTGCCCAAGGAATGATGGTTTTTAGAGGGCCTTGCCAGTTTCGAAACGTGTTCATTCCCAGGGATCGCATGTCGCCGCGGCGAAGACTTTTCAGGATGTCGTCGAAGATCTCGCGCATGGACAATCGGGCTTCCCATTCGGCTTTGCTTCTCAAAAGATATTTCTCCGTGACCATCTCCAGGATGGGACCCACGTTCTGAGCCATGCCCCCATGAAGCAGGACCAGAGATCGGGTGAGGTTTTCGTGCAGATCCGGGGCCAGATCTTGTTCTTGCAACAATTGATGCGTGGGGAGAAGACAGCCCTTGCTGATTCCGTATTCAGGATCTGTGGTTCGGGCGACGACACCTTGTATAACCTTGAATCCGGGCCATGCTCCGCCAGAATCCTGCCATCCGCCTCCGGAGCCTCCAAGCCATTCTCCCAGGATGGCACGAGAAGCGACCAGCCTGCGCTCCTCTTCGGAGAGGGTGCCTTCCATGGTCCGGGTTTGGTTGGTGGCTCGCATGATCAAGGCCACGATGGAAGCCAGAAGATTTGTGGAGACGGCCAGCCTAGATCCTTTGGGGATATCGTTGACCCGGGTCACCAGTTCGAGGCCCATACCGCGCGCGACGACCTGCGAAAGGATCCGAGCGACCGAGGCGTGCGTGCCCTCGAAGGAGGGCGGAATCAGTCCTGAAGCGATCACCCCGGCCTTGAGTAGACTCAGGTAATCGTTGCCGAAGTTGAAGAGGTCCTTTAGGTTCGTGATGTCCTTGGTGGTTTCCAGATCGATGCTGGTCAATCGTAAGACAGGCTCTGAAAGCACGCGAAGGTAGGTAGCAACGGGTGGACGCGTCTCGTGGTCGCGGCCATAGACTCCCAGATCCACGGAAACGTTGAGTACTCGGGCCCCCTCAGGATAATCCATCCCCAGAAAGAAGATGTCGGACCAGCCGCTATGGCTAAGGTCCAAGCGCACCGGGGTGGTTTCCCGAAGGATGGGATAGAGCAGGGAGCCTTGGGTTCTGGACAGAAGTCGGGGATGAATTCGAATGGGATGATCCTCCACATGCCCTGCCCGAAACATCCATTGATTCCCTCGGCTGGCGCGAACGCTTTTTCTCACTTGATCTGTCAAGGTTTGGAAGGAAAGGTGGTGGTAGCATTCGGCCAAGGCGCTGAAAATGGCTGAATGGCCACCATGGGATTCCATGTCCGAAAGGAAACAATGAATGGCTTCTTCGAAACGACGATCCAGAAGCTCGGCAAAGCCTCTGTATGGAATACTCCCGCCGACCGGAACATCGGGAGATTCCATGAGGAAAAAACGATATGCGGCGTAGAGAAATAGGGTGCTTCTTACCCTTTGGTAGAGATTGTCCGAGTCGCGACGAAAGGCTTCCAACTCCCGGCAGGCTACCAGCAACTCCTGGGTGGTCATACGGGAGCACAGATCCCTGAAAGCTCGATCGCGCCGAAGCGTGTCTTCTGCGACGATGGTTTCGATGAAGGGGTTCATGTCACGTATCCAGACGGATGTCCTGTCTTTCATGGGCCTGCGCCAGAACTCCCACGAGGGTTGTAAGCATGGCTTCACGATCCATGCCTGCCACTCCCAAGGCCAACTGAGCCTGGAGCAAACCGTACTTTACCCCAATATCGTAGCGATCTCCTTGTACTTCCAGGGCCAGGAAGGTCTCTCTGCGTGCCAGATCCTGGAGCGCCGGGGTCAGTTGTATCTCGCCGTCCTTGGCTTCATGCTTTTGTCTTTCCAGGATTTCGAAGATCCTGCAGGTCATGACATGCAGTCCGAAGAAACAGAGATAGTGGCCCACCCTGAGACCGGGGGTTTGCAGTTCCAGTTCCGCTCTGCTGATCGCGGGTTTTTCCAGGATATTTTCGATCCGATACAGACCAGGTTGATCCGGGATTCGCCTTCCCATCACAGTGCCGTATCTTCCCACGAGGTGTTCTCTGGTGGCTTTGACCGCGGCCACGGAGCATTCTTCTGTCCCGGCCACCTCGATGACCTGTTGCACGCAACGCTTGCCCTTGGGATGGGCGGAGAGATAGACATGGTCTCCCAGAAGAAGGAGAAAGGGTTCATTCCCCACGAAATTTCTGGCGCAAAACACCGCGTCTCCATAGCCTGTTGGGGTGACTTGGGGCGCGAAATGCAAGCGTTTGACCAGGTTGTCGATACGGCCCGCCTGAGTTTGCGCCCAATCCACCCCTGCGTAGGCCTGCAAGAGATTGTCCCGAAGACATCCAAACAGACGTTGATAGGCCTCCTCATCGCCGGGGGCGCAGACCACACAGATCTCTTCTACACCGCTGTCCAGTGCATCCTCGGCGATGATCTGGATCAAAGGTTTGGCTACCCCATCCCTGTCGACCAAGGGAAGCATCCCTTTTTGGACCGTATCTGCCGCTGGAAAGAGCCTGTTACCGCGGCCTGCCGCTGTAATGACTGCCTTCTTGATTCGCACCGAGAATCCTCCTGGGTGAAGGCTCGTGTTTCGCTGAATTCCCGCTCTATTCCTCGTATTTGAACGAGACCTTTACGCGGGCGCGATAGGCCTTGACCTTGTTGTCTTCAACCTTCATGTCGAGTTGAACGATTTCAGCGATTCTCAGATTGCGGAGGGAAGCGCCAGCTTTCTCGACAGCGTTCTTCGCGGCTTCTTCCCAGGACGTTTCCGATGTGCCCACGAGTTCAATGATCTTGTAAACGCTTTCAGCCATGATTGCCTCCTTCTTTGTTCCGTCCGGTTCTTCCGAATTCTTTCAGCCATACCACGAGTCTGTCACGAGTTCAGTTTACCTTGTGTTCCATTGGCAAGCAACAGAAAACTACCGCAAAGAGCGTTTCTTGTCATTGAGCGGATTGCTTCCCTCCTGTAAGATAGACGGTTCATTTGCTCATAGTTCAGGCCGTCTGTTCAAGGAGATGGGAGGCTTATGCTGTTGCCACAGAAGACACGAATAAAGCTTTGTTTTTTTCTGGGGTTCCTTTGGGGCGCCCTGGTTCCTTGTAAGGCCCAGAATCAAGAAACCCTTCGTCCCAGAAAAGCGTTGACGCCTCCGGGCTTGGTCCTTCAAGAGGGATCGGAGCATAGACTTACCGTGAAATTCAGGGACGAGGTAAAGGCTCGGTCTCAAGCGGATGGAAACATCGCATCCAAGACAGGCATGCTCGTGTCTTCCATGGCTCCTCTTCGATCCAAGTATCGCCTTAGATTCCGGCCCCTCATCGATCTGCCTGAAGAGAAACTCGCCGCGTTCGAGGCGCGCGCGGCCCAACGCTCTGGCAAGAGCCAGCCGGACCTTGCTGGTATGATGATCGTGGATGTGCCTGGCGCCACGGAAGAGCTTCTGGTGGCGGTCGGCGAGGAGCTTCAAGCCTTGGAGTTGGTGGAGTACGCGTACATAGAGGTTCTATATCAGCCGCCTCCTGGGGATATTCCGCCTCCCACGCCGGACCTTACCGTATTTCAAACCTATTTCGATTCGGATCCAGGGATGGACGTGGATTACGCGTGGTCCGTGGGATATGACGGATTCGGGGTGCGTCTGTCGGATTGCGAATATGGCTGGGTTTATACCCATGAGGATCTGATGGACAAGAACCTCAATCCAGAACCGGGACAGACCCCGCATCCGGACGTGGAATCGAATAATTGGGACGAGCACGGCACCGCGGTGATGGGACAGCTTTGCGCGGTGGTCAACGGGTACGGCGTCAGCGGGATGGTGCCAAACGCGGCGATCTACACCTATCCGGAATGGACGGTGGAAGGGGGATACCGGCGGGTAACCTGTATCACCAATGCTCTCGCGGACTCCGCTGCAGGGGACGTTGTCCTGTTGGAAATGCAGAACGGCTTGGCTCCAGCAGAGACCGATCCGAATGTTCACAGTGCCGTAAGCACAGGGGTGAACGCTGGCGTGGTGGTGGTGGCCGCCGCCGGCAATGGCGGCCATGATTTGGATGAAGTGGCTTACCAAACCTATAGGAGTTGGGGGGACAGCGGCGCCATCATCGTGGGAGGAGGAACCTCAGACGCCAACCATGACCATCATCCCAACAGCACCTATGGTAGCCGTGTCAATATGCAGGGATGGTACGTCGACGTGTTCACGCTGGGGTACGGCCAATATGCCGAATACGGCGGGGACAAGAATCAGCGTTACATAGCGACCTTCTCAGGTACAAGCGCTGCCTCGCCCTTTGTGGCCGCTGCTTGCGTGATCATTCAGGATAAGGCTCAGGACTATGGCCGGCGACTGACCCCCTGGGAAATGCGCCAGATCCTGGTCAAAACAGGCATTCCCCAGGGAAGCGGTGGGCATGTGGGACCGTTCCCGGATCTGAGAGCCGCCTTGAACTTGACGGAAAAGTTTGCCAGGGGGACTTGGGTGGATTTTTTGTATTCCGGTGTGGAAAACGGAACCTTTGAAAAGCCGTACAACACCCTGGCCGAAGGCGTGGCCGCCGCTATATCGGGCGGATATGTTTTCGTGAAAGCAGGTACCTCCTCAGAGACCATCACCATCATGAAGGACGTCACCATCATGTCCTGGGGTGGCACCGTCATCGTGGGACATTGACCGTAATGGCTCAGCGTTTTTCGATGTGTTTCGTTTTGACCGGCCAGGTGGCGCGGTGGGGGGATCTGTACAGGCCGATTTCCTCGAATGGGATGGGCCGGAAATCGATCTCTCGGTAGACGCGGGAGTCCCTTTTGAGAGCGAAATTCTCTCTGGTTGCGCTTTTGAAGCCTGGATTTTCTTGAAAGACGAGATTATCCAGCAGGACCTGGATCCCACCATCGCGAACCAGGACTTCTCCGCAGTCGTAGAACACGTTCCTCCAGATGTTGTTGATATCCGCGCCATCCCAAAGATTCGCGAGTTCAGGGTAGCGCGTGCTGTAGGGTGGGGAATCCATGTCGACCTCGTCTTTCATCTTGGCTTGGCAGTCGGGGCCCTTGAGGGTTTCTTCCCATCTTGCCTGCCCCCACCGCGAGAAGCTGATGCCAAATTTGCAGTCAATGAAAAGATTGTTGTCGATCCAGTTGTCTTTGCCTCCATGAATCTGCACGCCGCCGAAGTTGCCGTCCGAGCATCGGTAGAAGATGTTGCCTGTGATCAGTGTGCCACAGATAGCATCGTCCAAGCGAATTCCCGCCTGCCCGCACCAGCGGCCGCTGGCGATGTGATGCCAGTAGTTGTGGCGGATGATATTACCTCTGTACGTGGGGTTGTACCACATATCCAATCCACCTTGGTCGTCCGATTCCCACACCACGGAATGAACGGCGTTCAGCTCGATGACATGGTCGTTGCCCTCCACGCGCATGGCGTGACAAGGGATGTTGTGGAACAGGTTGTGGGCGATTCGGTTGCCGCAGCCATCCAGGAGAACCGCAGGGGTGTAGGTTCTATCCAAGCGGGAGAGATCGTGAATGTGACAGTTTTCAATGAAATGGCCCCCTGGATCGAGGGTCTTTCTATCGCCACCCGCCACGCGCGTTCCACCCCGCCCCATGTGGTGGATGTCGCAGCCAAGGATGCCGTGGTTCTTTCCGCCAGACACCAATACGCCATCCCCTCGGAACCTGCGTATCGTGCAACCGGACACGAGGCAATCGTTTCCTTCCACGATTTCAATGCCGTGCATGCGCCCCAATTCCAGGGTGAGTCCCATGATCTTGATGTGAGATGCTCCCTCCATTCGGATGATGGTTTCCTCTAGCATGGAAATATGGAGCTTTGCGGCCTTGGAATTGGATGGAGGGTAGAGATAGAGTATTCCGTGTTCCCTGTCGAGGTAATACTCTCCAGGTTCGTCGATTTCCTCCATCAAGTTAAAGTAGAAGTAGGGATGATCCGCCCGGGTCCCGTAACTGGCGCAATGAGCGGCCTTCACCATCTTGTTGTTCGTATCGATGTTCTCCACTGCCACGGATCCGTCTGCCCAGAGGTGATACCAGTACCCATACATCCAGATGTCTCGGGCTTCCTTCCAGCGGCCGGGGCGTTCTTCGGTGTATTCGAAGAGAGCCCCTCTTTTCTCGTCCCGATCGCCTGGATCATGGACCTTGCCTGTCTTCACAAAACCCTCATTGGGCCATCGCGCCAGACGCAGGGCTTCCCCATTGAAGAAGACTTCCATCATGGGATGGGGAGTGGCACCAAACCCCAAAGGAGCGATCTCTCCATAGTTCGTGATGCCCTGCTTTCGTAGGTCCACAGCCATGATCTTGTCGCGGGATTCCTCGGGGAGCCTCGTCAGAATCCTTGTATCTTCCACCTTCACCATGCCATTCACTGCCAGACCGCCAGTGAGGATGGGTTTCTCGCGTTTCCACGGTCTGTAGACGATGGGAGCGTCCCTTGTCCCTGAATCCTCCTCGGAGAGGACGAGGGCTTCGGTCACGGGGTATTCCCCTCTTCGGATCCATACAGTGACGCCGCCATCAGGAATCCCGCCCTTTGCCACCCGAAACCCACGTATGGCGTCTCGGGCCCCAGCGAGGCTCGCCAGCGGCCTGGACTTTGTTCCGACGGCACGATCATCTCCTTTAGGGGAAACGAAGAACTCTTTCCCGGGATGAGGCAGTTCAGGCACGAGCATCTTGTGCGCTTCTGGGTCCCGGGCGGGCTTCCCCGCCTTTACCCGAGCCGCTTCTTCTGCCCTCTCCTTGGCCTCCAGTGCCAAGTGGGTGGGAACTCCGGGAATTCGCCGTGCCTCCTCGAATGCCTCGGTGGCTTCTTCCCATTTCTTTTCCCTGGCGAGACTCTCCGCCAGCCTGAGCTGAGCCATGGCCTTCATGTATGGAGGAGCATCTTCGCTGGTGACAATCTCGCGGTAAGCGGTTCGGGCCTCAGCGAAATCGCCTGTCTTAAGAGCCGCTTCGAGCCTGGACGACTCATGGCGCATCTGGGCACCCACGGTTCCTGGCTGGTTGGCCTCTGCTGGGAACGCGAAAGGAATGAGGAGAAAGCTTGTCATGATCAGGGTGTGCGGTCTCGTTAGATGTCTCATGGGTATATTCTGACATAGATTGTGGGTACATATTCAGTGAAAGCGATCCAGAGACAAACCGTCGTGGGAAGATGAGCTCTTCTTCGCCAAGGGCTGCGTTTGGATCGGGTTCACTGAATATGTACGATTGTGGCTTCATGAAGTTCTCGCGTGAGACCTCAGGCAAAAGAGCGAGGTCGTGCCGATGATTGGATGGATCGAGGCTCCCAGGCATAGGATGGTTTCCATGGTGGCTCAACCCAATCAAAGAAGTCTTTGCCTTGCCAAGGCGCCTGCCTTTTCGCGCCGGGGATCGAAGGCCCTCAGCCGGAATTTTAGGCGGTACGTTCCAGAGTTGAGTTGATACCTAGGCAAGGTATCCGGTCCGCAGGACGCGCCACCCAATCCGCGGTGATGGATATCGATATCCAGGATGGTTTCTTTTCTTTGAACCAAATCGCAGGTGTGTTTGGCTCGATAGAGATCCTCTTCCGTGAAATGCAGGGCCGAAAATTCAAAGGGATCTTCCGCTGATATCAACAGGCCGAGGCCTTGGCTGGAAAGAGACACCCATCGCGTGTCTGTCTTGTTTCCGTTTTCCTGAGGCATGATATAGGGCACGTATTGCTCCGTGACCGTGCTCGTGTAAAGACCCACGGGTGCCCCGGCCTTCCTGTCCCAGTAATTCTCATGCGGTCCTCTGCCAAACCAGGTCAACGATTCCAAACCAGGTCGAAGAATCATGTTTACGCCGACGCATGGCAGATCCTCGATCCCTGCAGGTATCCTAATCCTGTTGGCCACGAGAAGATCTCCGGTGGGAAGAATCCTATACTCGTGATCGTGGCAAATCTTGAGGGAAGAGTCTGTACCCCACACCTCGTGCAGGATGCGAATCAAAACCGAGCCATCTCCTTGTTCTTGTGGGACAGCTCGCTTGAGAGAGCGATTGAGTTCATGGAGGCCATGACTCAACCATCTTCCCAAGGCCTTGTTCCCCTGGTCCTTCCTTAGCTTGATCCCATCGTTGTCTGTGGGGGCTCTCCAGAGATGGAGAGCAGGACCTGAGCAAAGAAGGTCGCGTCCCTTGTGTTGTAGTCCCAGCAGAAGGCCTTGCTTGAGGTCAAAGGACACAGAGAAATCCTTGCCTTTGACGGACAACACGTCTTTTCTTTTTCGCAGGGCCAACGATCCTTCCCAAGACGCTGCCTTGGCTTTGGATGGCTTCCTTGGAAGAGCGATCTGTTCCCATGCCATTGGATGTCCGGCCGTAGCCCAAGGGGTGGATTTTCTCAGGACGAAAACCACCTGAAGAAGGCATTCTTGTCCCGGGGAAAAAGACGGCGTTCGAAAGGGGATATGAAGGGGCTCTTGACCGCGTGGAGGGGTATGCAACCTGGGTAATTTTCCCTTCTGAACCACCTTTCCATCCACGGTAAGGTTCCAAGAACCGGCCAGATCTGACAAATCCGTGAAGTATCGATGATTGGATAGGGTGAAACGTCCGTTCTTCAGGTCTTGGGGACGCAAGGACACGGGCTGCACCAATTTCTTGAACTCGTACATGCCCGGGTGGGGAGATCTGTCCGGCCAGATCATTCCATTGATACAGAAATTTTGGTCATTGGGTTCATCCCCAAAGTCTCCTCCATAGGCCCAGTAGGCGTGTCCCTTCTCGTTCCGTTTCAAAATCCCCTGATCCACCCAGTCCCAAATGAATCCCCCCTGAAGGCCATGATACGAATGAATGGCATCCCAATACTCCTTGAGATTGCCGCTGCTGTTGCCCATGGCATGGGCGTATTCGCACATGATCAAGGGGCGCTTGTCCCCTGGTGTTTCGGCCCATTGGATGATTCGGTCCACGGACGGATACATGGGATTGACCACATCCGTGATCTCGCTGCCTCGTTCCCATCTTCCGGTGCGAACCCCTCCTTCGTAGTGAATGGGTCGGGAAGGATCATATCGGCGAAGCCAGCCGGCCATGGCCTGATGACTGGCACCCCACCCGCTCTCATTGCCCAAAGACCACATGAGAATACAAGGATGATTCTTGTCCCTCTGCGCCATACGCATCCCTCGATCCAGGAAAGCCTGGGCAAAACGGGAATCGTCGCAAATCTCGGACTCGAAGGCATGTGTTTCCACGTTGGCTTCATCCACCACGTAGATTCCATATTCGTCACAGAGATCATAGAAATAGGGGTCATTCGGGTAATGGCAGGTACGTACCGCGTTGAAATGGAATTGCTTGAGAAGAAGGATATCTTGAAGCATGGATTCCCTGGAGAGGGTCTTGCCTGTCTTGTCGTCGTGTTCGTGGCGATTGACTCCCTGGATGAGGACAGGCTTTCCGTTGATCAGGAGCTCCCTGTCCTTGATCTCGATCGTGCGAAATCCTACCCGGCAGGAGGTGCATTCGACGCGCGATCCCTTGGGGTTCCACAACGAAACTACGAGCGTGTACAGGTTGGGGGTCTCCGCGCTCCAGAGGTGGGGGGAGGCCACGCTGCCCTCCAGGGAAAGGATCTGCCTGGGAGTGCCCCAGGCTGCTTCCATAGAAGAGGCGACAAGGGGTCTTTTGAAACAGGGCTTTCCTGATTTGCTGTACAGTTGCGCCTCGACGTGCCAGCCCGTCTGCCAGGTTTCCTCATATCCCAAGTTCACGCGCACTTGGAGATGTCCCGTGTTCAGATCCTGGCTCGGCTTCCCTAGCGCAAACACATCGTGAATATAGGCATGCTCCGTGGAATACAGATACACGTTTCTGTAGATCCCTGCCATCCACCAGTGATCCTGGTCTTCCAAAAAACTGCCGTCTGACCAACGGATGACCTGCACGGCGAGCAGGTTCTTGCCTTTTTTCAGGTGCGATGTGATATCAAACTCATCTGGAAGCCGGGAATCCTTGCCGATTCCCACAAAAGATCCATTGACAAAGACAGCGTAGCAGCTTTCTACCCCGTCGAAATGGAGCACGGTCCTTCGCTTTAACCAGGCATTAGGCACAACAAAGTCGCGGCGGTACAATCCCGTGGGGTTGTCTTCAGGCACATGAGGAGGCAGATTGGGCCATGGCATCTGAACGTTGGTGTAGTGGGGACGATCCACCCCTTGCATCGTCCAGTTGCTCGGGACAGGGATGCTGTCCCATCCCGCGTCATCCAGCTTGGGGGAAGCGAACTGCCTGGGTGTGGCCTCGGGCCGTTTCACGAGCTTGAAACGCCAGGATCCGTTCAGAGAGCGAACCCAGGGAGAACCCGATGAATCCAGGGTCAAGGCAGAGGCATCATCCGGGTAGGGGAACAAGGTGGATCTTCCGGGCAGACGATTCATTCCGACCAGTTCAGGTTGTTCCCAGTAGCGATTTTCCAAGAGCGATTGCAAGTTCATGCTTCCTCTCCCTGATTTCCGAGGGTGATGTGATACAAGAGACAATATACAACAAGACAAACCAGTCTTTCTCGCTCTGCAAGAAGGTCCCAGTAGGGACAGGATAAGAACCTCATCCTGAAGGCCTGCTCAGAAACGCACGACTCCGGAAGGATCGCTGACTTCTGCAAAGGTCCAGACCACGAACCCCAAGGTTGTCCTCATGAACCTTGTATGCCGAACGCAACAGGACAAAAATAACCTTGATGTTGTTGTCGTCTATATGTATTTTTCAACCCAGTTGACCAACAGTACGAAGTTAATAGCGTGCCACGCAGTGAGGGGAATGATGGTTCGGAAACGAATAAAATACCAGGCCAATAAAAAGCCCATGGGAAATGTACTTACAAGCTGTAGCGGGATAAAGGTCCCTGGAATCTTCGCTGGACTCCAGAAATGGCCTAGTGCGAATACCGCGCCTGTCAAAAGCGGTACGCGCCACCATCCGCGAAGCAGCGGAATCTTTTCCAGGGTTGACACTCCTATGGCAAATACGAGAAATTGCTGTGGAAATGCTCCCAATATGTATCCAATCATTTCGTATACATAACCGACCTTGAAGGATAAGGATCCCCCGACCTGCAGGCTAAGGGCGGCAAGGCTGATCGTAGCCAGTGCCTGTAACCCTATAAATGCCATAAGTGCGCCCACTGTGATCGGCGTGGTAAGCCCCCATTCCTTCAGTTTTTCCGGAACGCGTTGCACCCGCAAGAGAATATAGGCAATGCAAAGAGTGTTGATGATGATTTCAATGGTTTTACCTGGAATGTTCCATGGAGGATTGCCATGGAGTTCCAATGCCTTCAGGGGCGCATAGATGAGTCCAATGATGATTGCGACCTTGATATCCAGCCAGTCAATACGCAAATCAGTTTCTTTTTTCAGATTTGTCTGTTCGTTGTTCATGAATAGCGCTCCTGTATTTGAATGTTGGAATAAGATCGATTTTCCCATGGATGAGTTTGATGGGAAACATAGGGGGTAGATCGTGCCTCCGGCCACAGATAGCAGATCATCCACACAAAGACAGCAATACGCCAACTGCTTGAGAGATAGTCAATTGCCTTGACATGGGAACGATTCGCAGGCACGGGAAAAGGCTACCGAACTACCGGAGATGAATCAAGTTTACAGGATTCCCCTGGCCATGGGACGAGACGCTGCAGCTTGGGGAGGAATAGGGAATCTCGAAGGGAACGTCGATCGGAGTGAGGGATGGCTGGAGGCGATCCTCCATCGTCACCACTTCTTCCAGGAAGTCGATGTAGATCCCCAAGTCTTTGGGCCCTTCTCTCGCGTTTTCCAGTGCCCGAAGCTTCTCCTCACAGTGCTGTGCCGCATCATCCCAGGTCAGATCGAGTTCGTTTCTATCACTCACCGAGAATCTCCTCAGTATAGGGTTCAAGACCGTATGCGTCGAAGTAGCGCCGAACCGCCTCTCGGTCCACCGCTGCCCGAGAGAGAATCTCCTTCACGTCGGCCAGTTCCTTAAACTTCCTTTCCGGATTGCTTTTCGCGGCAAACAGCTTGAGAGCGATCAGATGTTCCGGGCATACGACAGGGACCTCAATGCATCCCAGGATGACCAGCCGCCTTGCGGCGCCAAAAAGCTCTTCTGCTGTCTTTCCTTTCACGTACATGAGATCTACCCTGGCGACAGCCAAAGGATGGAGGTGATTCGAGAAGGCATTCGATCTGCTCAGGGTCTCGAAGCCGAGTTTCTCGAGGAACAAGATCACTTTTTCCCTGTCTTCCAACTGGATGAGGAAGTCCACGTCCCTCGTGGCCCGAACATATCCGTATCCGTACAAGGCAAAGGCGCCGATCAGAGCGTATTGGATCTCTTCCTTTTCGAAGAAATCAGCCATGGACTGGATCAGTTCTCGTGTGGTCATCAAACCTCCCACAGGGATCATAGCATGTGCTGATGGACTTTGTGTCCCCCAAAGCAGCCAGCATTCGCCGTGCAAGCCGACCCAATTTTCGCCTGGGCATTGTATGCAATGCTGGCGAGCGACTTTCCTCTTGAACAGTACGTCCAATACGGACGGGCTTATTCCAAAGGGGGACGATGTTTACAGTCCCCCTTATTCGGCGCACAGAATCTGCGACGGCAAGGACAGTACCTGGTGGGGTGTGAGTCCGGCCGTGAAGGCGCCTTATGAGTGTTGGGTGGAGCTGGACTTGGGCGAGGCGAAGAGGGTCCACGGGACGGCCATCAATGAGCCATGGAACCGCACCGAGGCGTTCCAGTTGGAATACAGGAATCATCCAGACGAGGAGTGGCGGATCGCCTTGCACGGAGAGAAGATGGGGGAGGACTTCTCAGCAAATTTTGGCGAGATCGATGCCCGATATTGGCGGCTTCACATGCTCAAGGCCAATCATGATCCTGCCATCAAAGAATGGAAACTTCTGGGGACGAAGGAGGATTTGCCTTGGCGGAAGGTCGTCGTAGTGGATTTGGGAGACAGGCCGAAGAAGATGACTATAGATATCTCGGAATACATTGAGCGGCCGGGGCAGTATCTATTGCGATTCGATGACCTTGGCGGCGGCGGAGGGAGGGTCAAGAGCATGGAAGGGTTCTTCGATGGCAACAAGGTCCACGAAGAGATTATCACGCCCATCAACGATGGGGAGATGTATCTCCTCAATCGGCACGCCCAGGTGGTGGACGAGTCGAAGATTATGTTGGATGTCGTTTTTGCCGCGCAAGATTCTCAGATGGCCAAGATCGAGTTGTCCATCAAGCCTGTTCAATACCTACCCTCGTGGAGTATGGTGTCGAACATGGAAAGAACGTTCTCCACCGGGGTTTCCTCCAGGATGGTGTCATGACTGGCCCCGGCCACGAACCCGCCCCCAGGTTTCATGATGTCCATCACCTTTCGGGTTTCATTCCGAACGGACGCGGGTGTCCCGTCTATGAGAACTCGATGAGAATCGATGCACCCGTTGAAAAGAATCTTGTCTCCGAAGTCCTTCTTGAGTTCCACCAGATCCATGCCTCTGCAACTGGGCTGAATGGCGTGTAACCCATCTAGTCCCGTGTCGACAAGGTCCTGGATCAAGGGCCGAAAGCCCCCGCAGCAGTGCATCATGACCTTGAGATCGTAGGCGTGTCCCAGTCGGACGAGTCTCTCAATGTGGGGCAGAATGAAACGTCTGAACAGGTCGAGCCCCAGAAGAGGACCTGTCTGGCTGCCCAGATCGTTGCCAATGAAAAAGATGTCGATACAATCCCCGGCAGCGTCAAAAATACGCTCGCTCACCTTTGCGTAGTAGTCCACCATGTGAGAAAGGACGGCGTCCACCAGGTCGGGATCATCGTACATCTTCAAGTACATGGTTTCCATGCCCAAAAGGTCGATGGCATCGTGCCAGAAAGGGGACCAGTCCCCTCCGAGGACGGCATGGTCCCCGCCCAACTCCTTTGCCTCGGAACGTATGTGGGACACATCCATCCATGCCGGATTGGGCCATGCATAGTCGTGAATCTCTTTGAGGGACGCGTGTTGTAGGGGATGATTCAAGGGCTGGCCATACCCCATGCCGCGTCTCTCCACGCCAAAGGGTGTCCTGCATGTCGCCCCGGGGGACAGCGCGAAGTTGGGTCCCACATACCTGGCATGAACCCGTCTGAAATCGTCGCCGAGGCGGAGGCGAAGTTCCTCGTCTTCCAATCCCAGTTCCCTCTTGGCTTTGTCCCAAAACTCCACCGAGGCGCCGCACCATGTAGGAACACGGTCCGGTTCCTGATGATGGAAGGCGAGAATCACGCGTTCTTTCGATGTCATGATGAAAGCCTCTTTGTTCCTCCCGCCTCTATCCACCCTTCGAGCGACTCTCCTTTGCGCAGGAAAAAGGTGTACCTGGAGCCGGAAATATCCATGATTTCACGATTCCAAACCATCTCCTCATTATGGAAGGGATTCTGTAACGTGACCCGGCCCTCTCTCTGGGCTTCGATACGGACGCGCGTGGTCGTGCCGTTTTTCCTTTCGGCCCACACGCGGAAGGCTCCTTCGGCCCAGAGACCTTCAAAGGACACATCCTTCCAGGATGGCGGGATGGCGGGAAAGATACGCAGGGTATCGCCCCAGCTGTGGAGGAGCATTTCGTGGACTGCCTGGGCCGCGGCAAAGTTTCCTTCCAGGGTGAAGGGACGGTACGTGAAGTTGGAGTGTCCCGCCTTCTTCTGATCTCCATTGAGGTGAAAGCCGTTCCTTGAGATGAAGGCATCCACAAAAAGATCCAGGTAGTGCAGGGCCTTGTCGGACTGGCCGGCGCGAGCCGCCATGCAGGCCATCCAGGAAAAGCTGTAGCCGCACCAGGCCTTGGTTCCCAGGTTCTCCAGGTGTCCCAAGGAGGCCGCCACGACCTCGCGATCGCGGTCAGAGCCTTCCACGTGGAGCGTTCCCAGGGGATGAATGGCCATGAGATGGGAGAAATGTCGATGGGATTCCATGAGCGATTCGTCCGAAGAAAGCTTGAGGATCTTGGATTCTTCGTCCACAGGCAAGTCATCCAGAGCGTGGAGAAGCTCCTCCCAGTACCTCGCTTCCTTCCCTTTTCCTTGATAACGCGCCATTTCCTCCAGGCCGGCGAAGAGCCAACGCAGAAGGGATAGGTCAAAGGTGCTGTTGGGGGTGAGCCACGCCTCCATTCGGTTGTCATGGATTTCCGGGGAACTGGACAAGGGAAGCAGGTTGCCTTTCTCGCTCTCGGACAGAAGGGATGCGAGGCACTCAGCCACTGCTTGGCAATAGGGATAGGCCCTCTGCTGGAGGAATGCCTCATCCATGGTGTATTTCCAATGAAGATAGAAGGCTTGCGCGACCCAGGCACCGTTGGTGGGGGAGAGGGAATACTGGCTCCAGCCGCCCATAGCCTTGCCATTCAAGGTCATGACACCGGGCACCGCGATCCCGGGAGAATCGTAAAAGGTCTTGGCAAAGCCTTGATGCTCCTCAAAGAGATCCCACATGAAGTCTAGAAAGCTGTTTCCTTCCTCGAAGCGTCCCGCGGAAAGATAGGCCCAATAGGTGAGTTGGGTGTTGAGATCGTGATGATAATCCCCGTGCCATGGAGGCAGATTGCCCTCGTCCGCTGTCCACACGCCCTGAAGGGGGATGGGCGGAGCTCCGCGTCTGGATGCGGCGCCGTAGAAGTACTGGACCAGATCATAATGGTTTTGGATCCTTGGATCAGGGAGGTGCACCGAGGATCGGGACCAAAAGTCCTTCCACCAGGAGGCGTGGGGCGCCAACATCGCTTCGTATCCACGTTCTAGCGCCTTGTTGACCCGTTGTTTTCCCAGCTTCAGGGGATCTTTATCATCTTCCGTAGAGGTGATGGTTAAGGCCATTTCTTTGCCGCGGCTCGTTTCTCGTTCCCCCAGGACTACAGCGTAGACGCATCCCAAAGCCGCCTCTTGTACGGACCAGGCGAGATGGGCCTCATTTCCCGTTGCTGGCGGCCCATAGCCCAGGCGTTGCAGGGATGAAGGAGAGACGAGTCTGCAATCGAATTGTAAGTCCTTGCTTCGAATCAAAATCATGGGTTCATCGGCGCTATAGAAGACCTCGAGGACACCATTTTTGAACTGAACCGATCCCACGGCACGGTCGAGATCCAAGGAGAATGACAAAGGAACGTTGTCGCCCATGAGTGAGATCTCCAGCCTTCCGGCAGGGATCTTGGTCGGGTAGGGGAAGTCATTGTAAGGCCTGTCGAACAGTTCGGAAATCTTGTCCTGTCTGCCTTCCGCCACAAGCTGGCGGATGGTTCGGTAGGTCCAATCCTCTCTGAGAAGAGGCTCAGGTATCCGAAGATCCCAGAGATCTCCCCGGTCAAGAGAAAGCCGAAGGGTGTTTCCCTCTCCCCAAAGAAGTCCCCCCAACAGACCGTTTCCAAGGGGGATGGCTTCATCCCATCGATCGATGGGCGCTGCGAGTTCCATGATTCTCGAGGAAGATTGTTTTCCCTGTGTGTCGCTTGTCATCAGAATACCCATGGCGAGAATCTCGCAGATTGTTTGGATCTCCATCGAGTGCTCCTGCGGTGGGTTGCCTCTTGGGAAAGACCTTGCAAAGCGTCTCCACATCTCCTTGTTTGAACGCATGACTTTTCTTCCCTTTGTGAAGATAGTGTCACGAGTTCATTGCGCCAGGACGACTTGTCAGCACAAGTATACCAGTAGAGGACTTGGGAGAAACGAATTCTCCTCGCGCACGGGGATGTGCTGCCATATCGAGGGGCGGATCGACCTGGCTATGGGAATTCTCCTCGCGCACGGGGATGTGCTTCTCATTCTGGAGAACCGTAGGGGTTTTAGTCCGTGTGGAAGACTTCTTCCATGGAGGCCCACCATGCCTCCGGGCCCAGATCTTGAAGAGGTCTTTGGCAAGGCTTGCACTCTCCCCACCACTTCTGGGTCACAGGATCAGCCGCCATCCTGGCCATATCCGCTTCGAAATCCTTTCCGACATACTCGAAGTAGCTGAACAAATAGAACCTTCCGTCATCCAGCTTTCTCAGGTAGATGGAGTAGTTTCGGATATGACATTCCTGGATCATGCGCAGGACATCGGGCCAGACCGCGGCGTGAAGTCGCTTGTATTCCTCTAGCTTATGTTCATGGAGTCCAATGACCATGCCGTATCTTCCCATGTTCATACCTCCTCGTCATACTCGCCAAGGGACAGCGGATAGGTTCCTCGTTCCATCACCAGTTTCACGATGCCATCATAGACCTCTCCGGACACGCCTGAGGTGACAGAATGGTCGGATTGGAAGATCAAGCCGCCTCCTTTGGCCGCGTTGAGCTTTCTGAGAACCTCTGCGCGGATCTTGTCCTCATGGCCTTGCTCCCAGATTTGAATGTTGCTGTTTCCACAGAAGGCGATTTGGTGTCCGATTTCCCTGCGTAGCTCCAACACATCCATGCCCGCCTTGGCTTCCAGCGGATTGTAGGCGTCGATGCCCACCTCGATAAAGTCCTGAAAGAGCAAACGAACGTCCCCGCAGCCGTGATAGATCACGGGAAGCTCCTTGTCATGACAGGCTTCCACCATGGCCTTGACCCATGGTTTGAAATGCTTTCTCCAGTAGTTCGGGGAGAAGAAAAGCCCTCCTCGGTAAGCTATATCACCCCAGATGACGAAACCGTCCAGCATGCCATCAGCAGCATCCAAGGCAGCCTTGGTGCAGTGTAAGTAGAACTCCCCGATCCTGTCTATGACTCGGCCCAAACGGTCGGGGTACAATCCGATCCACAAAAGGAAGTTGGCCTGTCCGATGAGCCGAATTAAACATTCGGCGGTCTCGATCATGCTGCCATACACAGGGAATTGAGGACGCAGACTTTGGACCGACTCCAGCCACGGTGGTGAATTCCTTGCGAAACCATCGCCCACCCCGGCGATCTGGTTGTCCCCTCCTTGAAAGAAACGTCTAGGGTCGTCAGGAGCGTCAAACTGGAAGTTTTCCAGCGCCTCTATGGTGTTTGTGTCCCAACTCATCTGTTCCGGCATGGGAAGATCGAAACGTTTCCTCAGAACGGTTTCAAAGCCTGTCTTGACCCAGACCTCCTGATCGTTTTCTCTTAGAATCTCAAAAGGATGGATGTGAGGATCCATGTTTGGCATGGTCACAATCCAATCCAAATCATAGTAGGTATAGGGAGTCATTTCTTCGGAAAGTCCCAACGCCTCTCGCCATCGTGTCAAGAAACTTCCCCAAAAGAAATCGCTGATTGGAACACGGTCCCCTTCCTCGTGCTTCAATGCCTTGTTCATGCGTTCCAGCTTTCGCAGAGCTTTGGGTTCTCTTTCAGGATTGGACCGTGTGGGGTGTTCCGCGCTCGTTTCGCGAGAAGCAGGCATCCTTCGCTCCTTGAATTCGGGTTGCATATTCATTTGCTTGGCACCCTACCATTGGGCCGGCATGTAGTCATCCACATCGCTTTGGGTGATGATGTGTTTTGGCAAGTAGTTTACAGGATCCAAGGTTTCTCCTTGAAACCAACGAGCGGCAGTGTGTAGGGCAAGGGCGCCATCTCCTTCCGCGGACTGGTAGGTGATGGCCAAAGCGTCCCCCGCCTTCACGGAGTCCATGCCTGTCTTGCTGTTCCCCGCGGCCACGATGACCATGTCCTTTCTTCCCGCGCTCTTGACTGCCTCCAGGGTTCCTGTCATGGAAAAGCCGTCCCCAGCCAGGACCAGTCCCTTGAGCTTGTCTCCATACTTGGTCAACCAGGCTGAGACCAATTGCATGGTTCTTTCGGCCTCCAGGTTCGCAGTATCCATGGCAAGGAGTCTCATGTCCGGAGCGTATTCCCTCAGCTCCGTGATCGGCGCATAGGTCCTGGCGAAGAACGGAGAACTCCCGGGCATATGCCGAACAATGGCATAACCTCCCTGCTTGTCCATGGCATCGGCAAAGACTCGGGCCAACATGCGAAACTGTCCCCAATCATCGGGACCGGTCCATGCCAGGCAGTACCTCATGGCTTCGTCGCAGGGAATGGTGTTGGATGCGATACAAGGGATGCCGGCACTATGGATCCTTCTCAGAAGAGGGGTGCAAGCCGTGGCGTCCACCGGAGCGAAGAGAATCATGTCAGGCCTCTCGTTGATGGCCTGGTCGGTCTGTTGGGCCTGCAGATCCATATTCCAGTTGCTGTTGAAGATCTTGATTCGAATCCCATAGGCCTTGGCCATGGTCTCGAACCCATGCACATAGGCGGTCCAGTATGGATGATCGCCTGCCTTCAAAAGCACCACTTTTTTTCCTCCGGAATCTTCGCGAGGGGATTCAGGCATGACGGCCTTGTCTACTTGCCAACCTGCATATTCGATATCCCACCAGTGACCCTTCTCTGTCTCCGGCAAGGACTTGGGATCCAGGGGACGTGGAGGAAGGATGGTGGATTCGTTGGCAGAGAGGATGAGGGGTTGACCGTCGGTTCCCCGCATGGAGAAGACATCCTGTTGTATCCTGTCCTTTTCCACGGAAAGAGACATCGGAGCAGGAGTACTAGACCTGTTGGCGTGAATGAAAAACATGGCGAAGATGGCCACAATTCCTGTCACAGCCACCATGGCCACCAGTGTTGCGCATACCAGCGCAAAGCGGTCCTTGGAGTTCATCTCTTCCTCCTCTTCATCTTCTTCTTCCTCTTCCTCCGGCCGCTCTACTTCAGATTCCAGGACAAGATCAGGACGTTGTCCCTTCAAAAGCGCTTGCTTATGAAGTATATAGGCTTCATAGAGTACCACGATAGCAAGAACAATCCCATTGGCAAAGATCTGGACCTCGAAACCAAAACCAAAACACCCCATACCGTTGAATAGGGTTGTCAGCATAAGAACAGCAAAATAGCTCTTGAGGACGCTGCCTTTTCCTCCACTCATGAGAGCGCCACCGATGATCACAGCGGCTAGAACAGTCATCAATATCCTCGTGCCCAGGACCGTAGCAGAGGTCATGGAACTCAAACTGGCGGAGAAAACAACCCCTCCAAGGCTGGAAAACAGTCCGCTGAGCACAAATCCGGCCACAAGCGTACGGTCCCTGTTCAAGCCGGCCAGCCAGGCCGCTTCAGGGTTGCCTCCCACCATGTAAAAGGATCGACCGACCGTGGTTCTGTTCAGAAAGAGGGAGGTTCCCAGTACCAGGAAAAGACAGATGATGACCATGGGAGGCAGAAGGGGTATGAAGGCATGCTCCAAAAAGTCGCCCGCCCTGAAGTCAACGATGGCCTTGGACCCGCCCTTGCTATAGAGGTGCATCAGGCCGGTGGTGATGGTCATGGTGCCCAAGGTGACGATGAAGGAGTTGACCTTGGCTTTGGCTACCACGAGTCCATTGAGCAGCCCCAGCAGGGACCCGGACCCGAGGGCAAGGAGCACGGCCCCAGGCCACCCCAACTGAGGCTGGAGTCCAATGGTCAGAAGTCCGCTCAACGTGGCTACGGCTCCGATAGACAGGTCCAATTGTCCCAGAATGAACACCATGGTGAAGCCTATGGCCACAATGGCGTTCAAGGTCGCCCCCTTGAGAATGGTGGTCATATTGGCCAGAGACAAAAAGTGGGGCGATGTCACGGAAAGAAAGCAGATAAGCGACAGCAGAAGGAGCAAGGCACGATGGTCATCCATGAGGGAAAGAACGGAGCGTTGGGGGATTCGCCTTTCAGGCATGATCCCTCCCCTGGCTGCGAAGCCGCAGTTGATGGAGTCCCACAACGGTGATGAAGATGCTTCCGGTCACAATATCCTGCTGGAAGGTGTTGACTCCCATGAAGGTCAAGATGTTGGATAGAAGTCCCATGACCAGCACGCCGCCCAGAACGCCCAACATGTTGCCTTTTCCCCCGCTCAACATGACTCCTCCAAGGACCACGGCAGTCACGGATTTGAAGTCATAGCCTTTGCCCAGGTAGAAGACGCCCAGCTTGTTCATGGATGTGATGAACATGCCTGCCACCGAGGCGCAAAAGGAAGCCAGGAGGAAATTCAGCAGGATGATTCTCCTGACGCGCACCCCGCTGACCCAGGATGCTTGTCTGGAGGATCCCACCAGGCGCGTCATGGCGCCGAAACGAGTCCAGGTCAGGACGACATGTCCGGCGCAGAAGAGGAGGAACATCACGATCACGATCAGGGGAACAGGTCCCACCTTCAACCTGAACAGTCCCACAAACGAATCACCGGCCGTGCCGGGGACGTCAGGGTAGACTTGATTGTTGCTCCAGGTAAACCGCATGAATCCTTCCATGAAGAAGGACACAGCCAGGGTCCACAAGATCGGGTTGGCATTGAACCTGCCCACGACCCATCCGTTCATCGCGCCAATCGCCATCCCGGAGATGAGTCCAATGAGGAGGGCCGGAATGAGCCCCAAGGAAAGGAATGCCACGGCCATGATTCCGGAGAAGGCCATGATCGAAGGGATGGAGAGATCGGCCATATTGCCCGAGTAGGTAATGAAGGTCATACCCACGCTGGTCATCCCCAAAAGGGCAATGGCATTCAGAATGCTGAGTTGGTTTTGCGCTGTGAGGAACTCATCTGAAATCAGCATTCCAAGGAGGATCAAGACCAAGGCTGTGATATAGATGCCCAGCAGGTCAAAGAGTTTCCCGATCACGGTCCCGCCTCCCTGTTCATGGCCAGAAGGATTTCAGCCTCTTGGAAGCCACCCTTTTCCATTTCGCAGGTCTTGTGGCCGTTGCGCATCACCAGGATCCTGTGAGACAGCCTGGACAGTTCTGGAAGGTCGGAACTCAGAAGAAGAACGGAAGCTCCTTTTTCTGCCAAGTCCAATATGGCCTCATGAATGCGGTATTTGGCCTGAATGTCCACGCCTCTCGATGGTTCGTCCAACACGAGGACCTTGGGCTTACAGAGGAGGCATTTGCCCAAAAGGACCTTCTGCTGGTTGCCCCCGGAAAGCGTTCCTGCCTCGGCCTCAGAGGAGGAACAAACCACATCCAAAGCCTTGAGTGTCTCCTGGACCGCGCCTTTACCCAGGGCACGGTTCCCTCGAGCAAGGAGGGTGGACAAGAGATTCTGGGATACGGGCAAGCGCAGAAAGAGTCCATTGTTTTTCCTGTCCTCTGTCAGATACAGAAGACCTTTGTCCGCCTTCGCCGCGCAGGATGCGTGGTCCAGCTTTTCTCCATCCAGGAGTAGACTGCCAGCATCCAAAGGATCCAGTCCGCAGATGGATCGAGCCAGTTCTGTTCTCCCTGCGCCGGACAAGCCCGCCACCCCCAGGATCTCTCCTTTTCTCAGTTGAAAGGAGATCCGGTGAAAGAAGCCCCATCGTGTGAGGTCCTTGGCCGAGAGAAGGATATTCCCCGGCTTCTTCTTTTCCGTATGGAAGTCCTGGATAGACTGTCCCACCATCTTCTGAACCACATGGTCCGGGGTCACATCCTTCACATTCCAGGTCCCCATGTTCTTGCCATCCCGCAACACCGTCACCCTGTCCGCGATCTCAAATACTTCATGGAGATGATGAGAAATATAGATAATGGAAAGTCCTGCTCTCTTCAGTTGCAGGAGGATATCGAAGAGGCGCTTCACTTCTTGAGTGGAAAGAGCGGAGGTGGGTTCATCCAAGACCAGGATGCAGGGGAGATTACCCAGTACCTTGGCGATCTCGACGAGCTGAGCCTCGTGTTGACTGATAGCGCTCACGGGAATGGATGGATCCAAATCGAGTCCCACCTGTTCCAGGCAACGTTTTGCCTCTCGAAACAAGGCCTTTTGATCCAGGAAGATCCCGAAGTGCCGTGGGAGGCGTCCCACCAGAATGTTCTCCATAATGCTGATGGGATGGGCCAAACTGAGTTCCTGAAACACCATGCCAATGCCATGCAATTTGGCTTCGATGGGCGAGTGGAGGTGGATCTCCCTTCCCTGAATGAAGATGCGACCCCCATAATCATGAAACGCTCCGGCCAGGATCTTCATGAGCGTGGATTTCCCGGCGCCATTTTCCCCCATCAGCGCGTGAATCTCTCCGGCTCGAACATGAAAATCCACATGATCTACCGCGAGTGTGGAATGGAATGCCTTGGTCATCCCCTCCATTCGAAGGACGTTGTCAGGATCAGCTTTCACTCAGTGCTCCAATGCTTGCATGACGAATACCTGCCTCTGCTTCTGAATGTCAGTTTTCCTTGGGTGGGTAGAGGATGATCTCCCAAAGGGTGGGACCTTCCGTGGCTTGGGTGATATGAAATCGGATCTTCCGTGTAGTCACAGGTTTCAGGGGGATGATGTCCCCTTCGGCCAGAGCATTTCCCTTGTGGATGGTCTTCCATCCCTCTGCGTCCGGCACTTCCCAGAGAAAGGACTGAACTCTCCCGGCAAAAGCCTCCCTGACCTGGGCTGCCCCTACCGTGGTTTCTTTTCCAAGATCCAGTTCAATCCATGCCTCATGTGTCCCTGAATCCGTGGCCCAACGCGTAGAATCCTGGCGATCTATGGCCTTCTTGGCGCAGTACTCTTCCCTGTTTTGAAACACGTTGGACGCAGTGGCGTCTCTCACGGCCAAGGGTTGGCCAAAGAGATGGATGTCCACAGGATCGATCTGGAAGGCGTCCCCAGCAACCGTGAGTTCCACGACTGTCGCCACAGGATCCCTGTCTTCCGGTTTCATGGAAAGGGATACTCCTTCCGCTGTCTCTTTCATCGTCACGTCCCCTGAAGTCAATGCCCGGCAGGCTTCGATCTCCATGGGAAGCACTGGCAAAGGGAAATCCATGTCGCCAGGCCAGTTCATGATAAAAAGAAAGATCTTGTTGTCCTGACATGTGGAGGCTCCCCAGGTTCCGGGCTTAAAAGGTCCTCCGCGTGTCCCGTACACCGTGTTTCCATACTGTTGAAGCCATTGGCCCATTTCTCGAAGTCTGGCCACCTGTTCCGGCTCAAATGTGCCGTCAGGACGGGGACCCAGGTTAAATAGGAGATTGCCGTCTCCACCGACGACTCGAAGCAAGGTTTGTATGCATTGCTTGATGGACTTGGTCTGGTCATTGGGCTTCCAGGACCATTGGTTGGCAATGGTCATGCAGGTTTCCCATGGCCGGGTCCGATTGAATCCGCCAATGTGCTGCTCCGGGGTATCATAGTCCCCGGGAAGTCCTCCTCGATTGTTCAAGATGATGTCAGGTTGGGCATTGCGAAGGAGTTCGAAGGACCTTTCCGGCACATCCTTCCAAAGCTCTCGGGGACTGTCCAAGCCATCGAACCAAAGGACCATGAGGGGTTTGTAGTTTGTGACCAGTTCTTTCAATTGGGCCATGTAGAAGGAGAGATAGGCGTCGTGACGTTCTGTGGCAAAGTCCGCGTGATACCAGTCTCGTGGCGAATAATACACTCCGAACTGAAGATTCTTTTCCTTGCATGCTTCTGAGAGCTCTTTGACGACATCTCGTTGGAACGGGGTGGACATGATGTCATACTCGGTCACGGCACTATCGAACATGGAAAAACCGTCATGGTGCTTGGACGTGAACACCATATACTTCATCCCGGCATCCTTGGCAATCTGGGCCCATTCCTGCGCATCAAAAAGGGTGGGATTGAAGGTCTTGTATAGATTGTCATAGATCTCCATAGGGATGGTTCCTGTGCCCTCCTTGGAACGTCCCCGACGGGGTCCTTGCCGGGACCAACCGATCTCGCCGCCTTTTTGGCAGTTGGGTCCCCAGTGTATGAAAAGTCCAAACTTCCTGGCCCGCCAGTGGGACATGGCCTCCGGGTCCACCTTCGTGTAGGGAGGCGGTTCTGAACCCCTGGTTGAATGTGTTGACAGCAAGAGACAGACGCCCAGGGCGAGAATGGCTAGAACAACGCTTTTCATGGATGACTCCTCCTTTGTTTTTGCCCGACCCTTTAGAGCCGGAACGTCCCGCCGGGTTGACATGGACACATGCATGTAGCGATCGGCAGCCTGGTGAAGCAAGGGATCGATCAGGCTGCAAAGATCTATGCCATCTTCAGAATCCCTCTGGTTAAAAAGAACGGCCCAGGATAGCTTGTCCCACCTTCGCACGAGAAGAGAAGAAGTCCCACAGATAGCCCCGTTGTGCCATGTGTTCTTTTCTTCGCATGGACCGGGATAGGGCCGGGGACGTCCTTGGCTTTCATGACCTCTCGAAGATGTCCCACATTTCGTGTGCCAATGATAGGGAAGACAGGGGATGGCTGTTGTAGGAGAAGAATCAGTTCTACACATTGGGAAGAATAGCGCCATGTTCTCGAAGCAAGGCGCGAATCTGCCTCAACGACACATCAAGAGGCGTGGTATTGTTTTGTGCGGCTAGGCAAGCCGTCGCGCCGGCCGCCTGACCCATGGCCATGCAGGAGGCCTGGACACGGAGTCCCGAGTTGGCCAATCGGTCGCTGGATACACACCTGCCGGCAACCATGATATTACGGCTTCCCTTGGGAACCAGCGCGCGCAACGGGATGGTGGGTGTCGTGTTCCTGGGCAAAGGTTGAGGTTTGACACCGCTGCTCGTGTGGAGATCGACCGGATAAAACGCATAGCACAGGGCGTCCTCGAAAACTCGGCCGGAAGTATAGTCTTCTACGGTGATCACTGTTTCGCCTTGAATGCGGCAGCTTTCGCGGTGCGCGGTCTCTGGCTGCATGTGCATCAGGCGGGCGTGTCCCTTGTGCTCGCGCAGTAATTTCAGTAGCGATCTGCGGCCATCCATGTTCGCCTTTGTGAGGGTGAGAGACGTGGAAGAATCCGCTCCATGGACGTAAAGCTGGTCCAGTTGTTTTCGACCAGGGGAAGGAGCGCCACCCAGTTTGTAGAGCAAGGACCCTGGCTGTGTCTCATCCTCGCGAAGCCTGGGCAGGTCGAGCATGCCGACCACACTGGCGCCTCCGGTGCAATCTAGGATTTGCTTGCATTCCACCCGTCGGCTCGTGCCGGGTCCAACACTTTGCACTGTCCATCCGGTCAGGGTTTCTTCCACAGAGAGGGGGAACTCATAATAAGCGATTGTGACTCCCGCTTCGAGAGCCATTTCTTCCGCGAGCAGAGCGTACACAAAGGGATTGACTTGTACCTGGTTTTGCCAATGGCGCTCCGGGACCTTGCTGAAATCCGGCAGAATCCCGGAATCGAGTTCGACCGCCTTCTTGACAAGTTCCCAACCGATACCCGCGATGATTTGCTGGCCCCATGCGTCAAAGAGTCCCGGAAAAGAGACGCCCCCAATGGTCATGGTGCCTCCAAGCTGGCTGCCACGTTCGATCAAGAAGGTGTTTGCCCCGGCCCGGGCAGCCTGGATGGCCGCGATGGTTCCGGCTGTGCCGCCGCCCACAACCAGGACATCCGTCCGTGTTGTGATATGTGCATCTGTCTTGGTTTGGGGTAGTGACAGGGGATTGGATTCGATTTCCAACAGGTTTTTGGAGGATGCCGCGATCACCATGCTTGCAACGGAATGCTGCATGAATTGTCGCCTTGCCATGGGGTGCTCTTCCCTGTTCCATTCGTGATGTTCCATGGGAGTAGGATAATGCAATGGCGTCGCGATATCAATATTGGCTGATATGGACTCACGGAGAACACACATGACACCGAAGGTCGTTAAAGTACGGCATGTACATGACTTCACAGTGAACATCCGCTTTGCGAATGGGATAGGGATCCAGAGAGGGACGACATCCCGGAAAACCGATGGACTTTGACGGCCAAGAGGGCGCACGCGCGTCGAAGCAGGGCAGTTGCGCTACTGCATCTTGCCGTTTTTGAATTCTTTTACGCTGATCTGTCTTCCTTCCTTGTCCCATAACGTCGCCGTGCCGTTGCACATGAAACTGTGCCAGTGCGACTCTGCCATCTTGAGACCGTTGGGTCCATATTGAGTCCAGATACTCGTAGCGTCCCCGCGATGGTCCCATGCCCACTGAACGGCGCCGTTTTGCGACCAGTAGGTTTCCCGACCCACCTTCCGACCCAATTCGTAGGTGGCCTCGCGCTGTTTCTCTCCACTCGGATAATACCAGGCTTCTTTGCCGTGCAGGAGAAACCGGCCGTCATCGGATGTCCCGCCCCAGAAAGTGATCTTCACACCACCATCAGGATAGTCCTCCCGGTACTCATGGACATCGCGGATGGATGTGGCAGTGGAGGCCATACATTCTGCGTCGGAACGGGGAATCTGGGAATCGCAGGCAGATAGAATCCATGCCTCGTTGAACTCGAAGTGTAGACACGGATGATTCATGGTGGTGATCAGGTGAATCATTCCATTCGGCGCCTGCCGGGCGACAGAATAGCCGATGGTAGCATGTCCATTGTGGTACTGGGAATTCTCGTGCGGTTGCGCGCCGGCAAGTTGCTTGGCCGTCCACGTTTTTCCGTCATCGTTGGAAAGCGCCACATAAGACCCGTTTTGATGGATTGTATTGGGTTTCTGGCCCCGAATGTGCTGAAAATCGCCGGCAAAAAACAGGCGACCGCTTTGCAACCGCAGAACACTGGGTCTTTGATTGTTCCCTTGTGCTGAAAACGAAGATTTGCTGACAGTCCAGGTTTTTCCTCCGTCGTCGGATATCGCCTTGGGCATATACCCATCGATGTCGGTATTCTTTCCACCCATGCCCAGGATTGACTTGCCGTCGCTCAGGATCGCATACGTGGTATGTCGGCCCGCGCTGCGACCCTCCGTGTCGTACCAGGTTTTTCCGTTGTCCTCGCTGGCCCACAACACCGATGTGCCACCGGAGCCATCGCTGGCGACATACATCACGCCGTCTGCGTCGCGAAACGCAGTGTTGATCGGTTGCCGGGAATGGGGACCGATCTTGTTCGAGAACACGGGAAACGTTATCTCTTCCCATGTCGCGCCACTATCCTTCGATGATGTCCACTGAAAAGGAAATCCGCCGTCCGCCAACGGGTTGCCCCAAAAAAAATGCACCATAGAACCGTCTGTCCAAAGCAGCGGAGCGTGGTCGTTCGCGCCCGCGAAATCGAACATCCTGTCCGGCATATCCCATTGGTCCTCACCAAACCGCAGCCGGCTGGCAATCAGGGAAACCCCCGGCTCGTACTCTTTGTACGAGGTGTAGATCACCATCAGGACATCCCCATTGGGGCACACCTCCAGGCCGGGACTGTGATTGTGGCGTCTGAACGAAGGATGCATGCCGACCGCGTCGATCTCGTCATTGTGGCTGTTGTCCAGCGGAACCGGCAACAGGTAACGCTTGCGAAAGTATGGGTTGTCCTGGGTCGGTCCGATCTTCACGATCTTTGCATTTCCCCGGACGCCTTCCTTCGGATAGGATGTCCTCCCGGGACAGGGCCTGGTGTTAGGCAGCGGGGCTTGCACGACCCGGAATCCAATCCAATGTCTGCCCGGAGCGACATCCAAATGGGCTCTGGCCTCGGCCTGCGCCACCTGCCGATCTTCCAAACTGTGCGACAGTACATTGCTTGGAACGAGCTGCATTTCCTCGCCTAGCCAACTCCAACGGAGCTGGAGATAGCTGTTGCCTTCGGATCGTTGATAGGAAAGAACCATCGGATATCTCTCGCCCTTGACCATCTCCATCCTGCCTGTGAATGTCCCTTCTCCTGACCACTGACTGACAATCTCCTGGCCCCCAACCTGAAGGATGCCGCCGGTCGAGACTCGTAATTCGAATGTCACCTCGCCCGAATGTGGCGCATCAATGTACCCCCGCCATCGAGCCGACCAAAAACGGCCGCGAACGTCATCCCCGTTCCAGTTGTTGTCCATTCCCTCAAGAACCTCTTCGTCCTTGGGATTGCTGAGATCTGGCTCTCCAAACCAGTTTCCCACCAGGCCTGACTCGAACCGTGGATCCGAAGTCTCCGTCTTCGCTAAAGCCTCTGATGGCCTGGGTAGCGCTTTCATTAAACCGAAGGATGGAGCCATGGCGGCGCGGCTGCTCGCGGCGTCAAAGACCTTTCTTTCTGCAAGCCGTTTTGCATCATCCAAACATCCTCCCCGTACGACACGTGCCATCCCGTCCTCCGGTCCCACAGGGTCGGTCTGCGCCTCGACCGGATACTCTCCATACCAATCATGGCACCATTCCCTGACGCCCCCGTGCATGTTCCGCAGACCCCAGGGATTGGCTTGACCTGAGAGGGGAGGTCTCTTACCCGACCAGTACGTGGTGGTCGTCCCGGAGCGGCATGCATACTCCCACTCGGCTTCCGTGGGCAATCGGTACGTCTTGCTTTCTTTGACGCTCAACCATTGGCAAAACTCAACCGCCTCGTACCAGCTCACCCCGGAAACGTAGCCCTCGAACCTCGAATCCAACTCGAAATCAGGCTGGAATTGCCTGTATTGGTCGATGGTGACCTCTGTTTCTGACATGAAGAACGATCCGGAGAGGGTCACATGGCGAGATGGCCGTTCATCCCAGTAGTCTCGGCCTAAATCGCTGCCCATGGTAAATGAGCCTGCTTGAACGTGAAGCATCCTCATGCCAAGCGTGTTGGTGAAGTCGGGGGGAACGTCCTGTCCTAAGCTGCCGACTGCGGAACAGATCAAGATCGCGAGAAACATCCACTGTGGCTGCCATGGTCTGATGCGCATGCTATCTTCCTCTCTTACCATGCCTCTCCCATATACATCATCTCAATATAGGAGCAGCTAAATATACCAATAGGAGCAGCTAAATATACCACGCAGTGGCAAAGACAGGTAAAGAACGGGTGTCGGGTTCATTGAATATTTATCTGGGAAGAGGACAGGTCAGTCTGCTAAACTGGGAGAATAAGAGAAGCGCTAGGCAAGAGACATCGTGGCAGCTCCCTCTGATACCTGCAAGGACATTTTTGGCGAACGACAAGAAAAGCATGTCAAGCAGGATGGGTCTATAGGGTCGATGACATGAAGCATACAGTAACATCCATTGTCTGTTTCTGCCTGGCGATCCTGGCTGCCTCCATGGGCCGACCGGATCTCTATGTCGATCCTGATGGAGATGATTCCAGCCCTGGGACCAAGGCCAAGCCGCTCGCATCCCTGGAGGGCGCGCGCAACGCCATGCGGGCATTGAAAAAGGACTTGGGTTCTCCAAAGGGCGGCGTTACCGTGTGGATTCGGGAGGGAGTCTATGGCTTCGACTCGACCCTGAAGTTCTCTTCTGAGGATTCGGGCACCCACGATGCTCCCATCACGTATCATGCGTGGCCCGGCGAGCGGGTGGTCTTCGATGCCACGATACCCATTCCATCAGGAGGCTTTGGCCTTGTTGAAAGCAGGGAAGATCTGGCCCGGCTGTGCGACGCGGCCAAGGGCGAGGTGATGGCGGCGTCGATAGAGGACCCCGAGATCAGGGAGGCTCTCTCCAGGAGCGGCTCGCAGATCAGCTACAACGGCCGAATGGCTATGAGATCGCGCTTCCCGAATGTGGGGTTCGCGCATGTCGATACCATCATTGAGAAGGGTTCCGTTTACGCCGAGGGGAGAACCCAAGGTGATCCGCCCCAATATGACATGGCAAACCCCATCGGCGGTGTATTCACCATAGTGGAGAAACCAACAGGCGACTGGGAGGCTGAGGTTGGCCGGCTAAAGAAGGCCAGGATCACCGGCTACCTGGCGTATGACTGGTATAGGCAGGATCACAGGATGGCCGGGATTTATAACGGCCAAATTCACCTTCTCGAATACAGCCGTTATGGCATTCAAAACAACGAGAAGATCCCTCGACGCGTCGTTGCGCGCGATCTTCTTTGCGAGATCGATCAGCCCGGGGAATGGTTCTACGATGATGAGGATTGCGTCTTGTATCTCTGGCCCTACGATAGACTCGACGATGATGACCGAATCGGCGTTTGGGCAGGTCCGCCTTTCGCCGTTTTCGACGGTTCTTCTCACGTAACACTGAGGGATCTAACGATCCAGGGGACCACCTGGGGTGATGGGATGGTCGTTTTCAAAGGTGGGGCGCACAACCGTCTGGTTGGATGCACATTACGCAACACGTCCAGGGTGGCGGTTGTCATCGAAGGGGGGACAGATAACGGGCTTACAGGCTGCGATATCTACGATGCCGCGGGCCATGTCAACCTGAGCGGCGGCGAGACCAGAACGCTGACACCAGGGCGCAACTACGTAGTCAACTGCCACTTCACTCAGGTTGAGGCGACGGACTTCTACGGACGAATCGCCGTGCGCGGGGTAGGACAGATCTTTCGGAACAACCTGGTGCACAACCATATCGGCCAGGTGATGACTGTTGGTGGCAACGATCACACGATTGAACTCAACGAGCTGTTCAATATCGGCATGGAGGAAGGCGATGGCGGTGCAATCTACTCTGGGGCCGAGATGTGGAGTTACGGCAATGTCTATCGACATAACTTTCTACACCACCTCATGTGTATTCCGGAGGCACATCCTAGAGGTGGTATCTATCCCGACGATCTTAATGCCGGCAACACGATCGTCGGGAACGTCTTCTATAAGGCTGCGCACAGGGCCATCCTCGTCAACGGAGGAGCGGCCAACACCGTGGCCGAGAATGTCATGATCAACGGGTACATCGGCATCTATAACACCTCGGCTTGGGCGGAGCGGATCCGCACAGACATCGAAAAGTTTGAAGCCGGTGAACTGAAGCGAGGCGACAAGAACGACCATATCTGGAGAGTGGAACAGGTTGTCGGCAAGGATGGCTGGAACAGGCCACCGTGGTCTACAAAATACCCCCTATTTCAGCGGGTGATGAACCAGGAAAAGATGCGGTTCTACCCAATTGAGTGTCGCTTCATCGATAACGTATTTTGCGGAAACGCCCATGCCTTCCAGTTCAGGACCGGCTGGGGTCAAAACGACTTTGTTGACATCTACGAGGTGGACTACATAGAGACTTCAGGGAACCGAGAGATCGAAATGAGCTCCTTCGTTGATCCGAAGCGCCTCGATTTTACCTTCTGCGATCCAGACGCAAAGCCGTCCATCCCCTTTGGGAAGATCGGGCTCATCGTTGATGAGTTCAGAAGTAGCGTTCCGGACAAGACTTCGTATCGAAGTGCTGTTAGGGATCATTTCGCCGACCGAGCGAGCTTTGATCCGAAGGCCGAGTACGATTCGTCGAGCATCAATGTATCCCTTTACCTTAATACCGGGAGGCTGCTAGTAAATATTCAGTGAAAGCGATCCAGAGACAAACCGTTGTGGGAAGAGGAGACAGATTGGAATGCCGTGATACGCACCTTGGATTTCAAACCGTTCGAAAACAGCATCTCTGTCTCTTCTCCGCCAAGGGCTGCGTTTGGATCGGGTTCACTGAATATGTGCCTCTTGTTTGACGCATGGATGACCAGGATCGTCCATACACGTCCAGGTGTCATTGGCGGCCCGGATGCATCAGAGGGTATATCGATGGATGAGGCAAATTCAAAGGCTGCGGAAATAACCGGCAGATTGCCTTTGGGACAATATTGATCTTTCCCAGACCATTGTCTTGAGAGGAGAAAAGTCATATCGGAAGGACGCTCTTGATGTGGCGCGCTTGAGACGTTGGGCATCCGCTCTGCGCTTGACGGATCTTCTATTAGAAGCCTTCGAAGATTCCTGGTAGGAAGGCAAAAATGCCTTTCTTTTCTGAGAGCATTCAACCCTTACCCGCATGGCCTTGCTGAGCACCTAAGGATCGTAAAAGATCCTGAAACTGACCCGCCTTATCGGTTTTGAAACGGAATTCGATCACACCTTCCCACCCCTGTTGAAAAAGGGAGGATTCAAAGGAAATGGACAGCGTTCGTGTACCGGGCATGTCCACATACAGGTTGGACAACTTTGGATCGTCTATCTCAATATGTATCTGGCGCTTATTATATCCATAGCAAACTATTCGCTTTTTTGTAATAATAAGACATCCTAAAAAAACCTTTATTTTCCCAATATATCGCCTCCCAGGACCTTTGACGTTCCTGCCAATAAACCGTCCCGTTATTCCCTCGTCCGCGACAAGAATCTCCTCGGACTCAAGAATGGGACGTGCCTTCTTGGGAATAGCTCCCAAACCAAAGAGTCTAAAAAATAGGGATTTACTCATAGATACCTCATCTTCTGAATATTTACTTCTGAATATTTACCTCTGAATATTTTCTTTTCAAGTTCTTACCAACCCTCTAAGAGAGCCAAAACTGTCCTGAATCTAGTTCTCTAAAAGCACCTTTGTGGCTTCCCGAAGATCTCGTTTCGGGCGAATATGTTTATGGAGACACGTCCAACCTGGGCCAGACCAGGTCTCCCTCGATTTGTCGATCCATATCATGAAACGCGGTGAGCCTGGGCGCGTTGCAGTCCAACCACAGCGTGATGGCCAGGATTTCTTTGTCGCTCACGCGATCCTTGTGTGGGGAAGAAGTCAGGATTTGAGCTAGTTCGCTCGCGTTCGCCCCACAACGGCCCGGGATGCTGCGGGACCCGCCGTGGATGGGTTGGATTGTGGAACCGCTCATGCCCCCGGCGAAATAGAAGACCAGGGGACGCAAGGCTTCGTAGCTGAGATCCAGCGGTCCCTTTCCCTTCTTCTCATGACAGCCCTTGCAGGTCGCATCCAGAATGGGTTTCACTGTACGATAATAGCCGACAGGTTCTATATCTCCCAGCTCGGGACGCAGAGAACTGGGGGGTCTTTCCAAAGCGGTCGGTGAGCGTTGGAGCAAGGGAGCACTGTGGGTGTCTTCGTGACATCCCATGCAGGTGAGCTTTTCGCCGGGATGGGCGTAGGCCACGGAGCGCATGGTCTGTACGGCCATGTGTCGGTCGTCCAGGATCTGAAAGATCAATTCCTTCCCGGCCGGGACCTCAAAGAACGCGCTGCCGTCCTCTTCCACCGGGGCGATTCCCAAGGGAATCCTGGGGGTATTTTCCTCCTGATACCCGATCATGGGAACCCCCATCCATGGGTTCTCTTTGAGGATGTTTTGAACCACGCGAATCCATCGAATCTTGGTACCCTTCGGCAAGGGAAGGTCTGAGTCATAGACATTCATCACGGCCACGGTCGCTGATGGGCTTGGATTCGGGTTCGAGGTGTCCCATGCCGTGAAATCCGGCAGAATTGGGGGAGTGGGCCTGGCCTTGAACGGGATGGGATCGATCAACCTGAACTCCGGACAGAACTGGCCATGGAAACAAAGAGGGTTCTCAGCCAGAAGAATCAGGTTTCCGAATCGATCCAACAAATACAGATTTTCCCAGTAGTTGCAGAGAAAGAAATCCTCGCTCAAGGGCCAGGGCGTACCAAAGGGGTACTGGCTTCGGGCCTGAATTTCCGTCTCTGGGAAGGGCGCGTAGGGTGTCAGTCTTCGAAGCTGTCCCATGAACCCATCGTCCCTGTCCGACAGATCCAAAATAGCCAGGCTGCCAAAGGCCTCACCATGGTGAGGCGCTGCGGTGAGGATATATTTCCTGGACCCAGGAATGGCCCGAATATTCATCTCGGTGTAGGGACGCCCGAAGCGGGTGTCCCGGCTGTCATTGTCCGGGAAGGTGTGCCATGGATACGGGTAGTTGCCGTGCGGGGCCCTGGGATTCCTTCCATCAGGATAGGTGATCCAAAAATTGGAACCCAGGCAGTTTTCCCGGTCCGTGTAATCCCAACGCGTGTATACAAGCATCCCATCGTGGTTGACGCTGGGGTGCCATTCGCTGGTCTCATAGAAGCTCAAGGGCCGAATCCCACGGCCATCCCTGTCCATGATATGGAGCACATAGTTGGGTACGTGAAGCAAGGCGAAACAGCGAATGAACCCGCCTCGCCGATTGGAGATGAAGGCGATTTTTCCGTCCGGCAGCCAGCAGGGATCGAAATCCCCGTATTCCGAGTCCGTGATTTGCGTCAATCCTGTGCCGTCCCTCTTCATCCGGAACAGATTCCAGGAGGTTTCAGGGGTCCATTTCCAGCGATGCTCTCGATTCTCGGTGTAGGCGAATACGATCTCCTGTCCATCGAAAGAGAGGTCCGGGGACAAAAAGGCGCCGGGCTTTAGCTCGCGTCCTCGAAGACGACCGTTCTCTACCCGTACGTCTCTCAACAGGTCTCTGACCCGGGGCTCTGTCTTGTAGTCGCTCACCTCGAAAAGTCCTCCCCCTGGCAAGCTGTTGAAGGCGAAGTACTGGGTGGCAAAGTGCTGTCCGAAGACATCCTTGGTGACGGTGGGACCTGTGAACCTGCTTCCCATGGGGTTTCCCCGGGCCACGAAGAGGATGCTGTCAAAATCGAGGAGCGGATTGCTGAAAGCGATCTCGCGCTGCAAGGCGCAAACCAGAAGAAAGAGGTCCTTTCTGCTTCGGGTCTTGTTCAGGGGTGTCTCTTTGGCTCTGAGGATGAGGCGATCCAGATCCCGGCCCAGGGTCTCCAGTCCCGGTTGTCCCATGTCATGAGAAAGACGTTGATGCAGGGCCTGGGTTTGGCGAAGGACCACGCCCAAGGGGTCTCTATCCTGTGGCCAGCACAGGGCGTGCCGGTCATATACCTGTTCTTCTGCGCCGGGTGGGGCCATCTCCTTTCCTTGGAGACGAAGATCGAGAAAGAAGAATTGTTCCTCCCAGTCCTTGAGTACCCCATCCCGTGGCTCAGGCGCGGATTTCAGGGAGTTTAACGGCAGGGATTGCCTGGCTCTCTTTAAGGCTTTTCGTGTTTCTTCCACCGGTATCTGGGGGGGTAGAAGCGCGATGGATTTCCCTTCCGGCAGGGGTTGGCTGATGTCGAGCTCGGCTGCTTCCTCGCTGTTCAAGGATGTGATGTCCAGCCGATCCATGGTCTGCGGGGCCGGCAGCCTTTTCGCATGGTTGCCATGAGAAGACCTATCCTCGAAACGATCGTCCTGGCAGGATCCCAGATCCCAGGATCCCAAGGTGCCCCTGTCTCCCAGGATACGAACCTCGGCGATGTCCCCGTGACATCCCAGTTGCATGGATACAAGGGATCCTATGGCCAGATCCCCGGCCTGGGCTTCAAAAGGGACCTTGGCATGAATCCGCTCTCTCGCCACCTCGTGTCCGTCCACCTCCAGGATGCCCTCGTCCTGGGTCAGGATCATACGGAACAGATGCCATTGTCCGTCGGTGGCCTGAAACGAGGATCGAATATGATCCGGGTCATGGCCTGGAAGATAGACGCACAAGGCTCCATCAGGGGCGCAGGTGAAGATCTCCCAGTGCGCGGGAGAGGACTTCAGTTCATGGGCGATGAGGATGTTGAAATGCGCGGGATCCTTCAATCTGGCCAGGATTTCCACGGTCAAGGGGCGCTGGTCATATCGGGCGTGTCCCTCGACCCAAGCGATATGTTTCGTGGTATCCATGCCAGTTTTGGGGATGCCTTCCTCGGCCGAGCCGAGAGGGCTCGCGTGGAAAAGGATGAAAAGATAAAGGATCTTCCGTGCGAACTTCGGCGCGGGTAAATATTCAGCACCGATTTTCGCAGCGATTTTAACCATCATATCAGATAAGAATAACGAACGATTCGGAGCGTTGTTTTGGGGTGAAGCAGGTGTGGGCGAGGCAGGAGAGAAGGACCAT
>Ga0114946_10000025_pt1 | contig 64565 bp, 55 predicted proteins | sample WalLakDeSediment_FD_88676 | JGI IMG/M metagenome (GOLD analysis project Ga0114946, IMG submission 88676) | Lake sediment microbial communities from Walker lake, Nevada to study Microbial Dark Matter (Phase II) - Walker Lake 11/02/13 Deep Sediment | ecosystem: Environmental > Aquatic >... | reverse complement strand
CTTTTCCTCCACAGATCAGGGTGCCCCCCAACAGAATGAGTTCATGCTCCGCTTCGGTGGGTACGTTCCATCTCTCACAGTTTTCTCGACCCTTCTTCATCTCATGGTACCGACCCACTTGATCCGATGTCCATTCCGTCCTCTTTATCTTTTCCAGGCCGGAGATTTCCGCGCTCAATTCCAGAAACTTGGCCCTGTCAAAGGCCACCAGAGATCCTCTCCTAAGGATGTAGATCACATCTTCTTCAGCCACGAGACTACGTCCAGGCATGGATACGATTCTTTCCCGGGTGTCCTTGCCATGGAGACTCACTTCTCCCATCTCATTGGGTCCTGTGACCAGCATATCCTTGAACAACAGAGCGAAACAGCTACCCACGCCATCGATTTGTCCCTGGGAACTCCCTGTGGAACGAGCAAAGACCGCTGGAGCGGTCCTTCCGGTGGGCAAGAACAGGGCCTTAGGAGAGGCGATGATATAACCCTGGGAAGAAACATCTATGGGTCGTTTCCAGATCTCTTCTCCACTCTCAGCGTCCAGAGCGCACAAAAACACTCCCTCCAAAGGAAACAAACCTGCCGCAACATAGGCGTGTCCGTCCAACACCGCCACCCCGGAACGCACAGGCCATCGAGACATCATCCGGCCATTTCCGGGAATCCTCCTGTCCTGCGCGGGCCTGACCCTCCATAGCAGTCCGCCATCCATGGCATCCAGACAATAGACACACCCGTCATCGGATCCGAAATAGACCCGTCCCTTCGCCACGGTGGGCGCGAGCCTCACAGGTCCTTCTGTCCGAAATAGCCACAGAATTCGTCCTGTCGCGGCATCCAGGCAATAGACCGTATCGTCCGCGGAAGAGGCATACCAAATCCTGTCTTTCACCCCCACGACATGAAACGCCCGATCGAAAACATGAGTGGGACTCAGCTCCCTATGGGTGTGATAAATATCCTCCGTGGCAGGACCGGGCCATGCCGGTTGAGGCTTTAGAACGGCCTCATGACGCCATATCTCATGCATCGGGAAGAGCAATCCCTCCCCCCCACGTCCGCTGCGCCAAGGATCCTTGCGATAGGTTGGCCAATCCTCGACCCCAAGCCCGCCGGCCCACAGGATGCCCGGGACCACAAGGAGGACCGCAGTCCTGATCCAAAGAAGCCATTTCAACATGTCCGCTCTCCATTTCCTGTCTTCAAGTCCTGGCATCCTATTGGAAAGATTCACTCCTTCCCATGCCTTCTCAAGAAATCGAGCAATCCTCTTCTGAATTCCGAGCTGAGACATGTGGTGAAGTGATCCTTGTTCTCCAAGGTCACGTATTCTAATCTTGCCATATGTCTTTGAAGATCCTCGCCCAGGGGCCTCAAGCCATCTTTATCTCCCATAAAACAAATCGTAGGCACTGTATTGTTCTCCAACTCCTCCCGCGTCACCGTCAGATCGGCATAAGCGGACTTAAGCGCCTTCTTCGCCGCTTTGGGCACCAGTCTATCCCCTACCCCGTTTCGTACCAGATGAAAAAGGCTCTTTTGATTCCCCTGGGAAGCCCCGACCATCCTCGGAATTTGCATCTTGGACTGCGCAGCAGGTGGTCGATAGGGATTGGGAATCTCCGAGGGATCCTCCGGGTCTTTCCAACCGGCCGCGCACAGAGCCGCGCACGTGATACGCTTCGGATAAGCGGTCACAAGTTTCAGCACGATAAAACCGCCCAGGCTATAGCCTGCCACTGCCGCCCTTTCGATCTCCAGATGGTCCATGAGCCGCATGATATCCTCCACCATTTCCTTTCCGTACTGGTCCGGATCCGTGGGCTTGTCCGTCAATCCGTGTCCCCGAAGATCTAACGCGATGACTTGAAATTCATCATCCAACAGGCGCGTGATCCCGGTGCGTCGCCAGTTCAAATCCCCGTTGACGCCCAGTCCATGCACCAGGATCACCGCAGGCCCTGCCCCATCCACGGTGTAATGGACCTTGCATCCATTGGAATCGAAAAAATGCCCCTCTGCGCGATGAAACAGAAGAAATACGAATACTCCCACAAACAGGCACAAAATCAGAACGAACCCACCCATTCCCAGGAAAACAGTTTTTCTTCTCTTCATTTGATTCAACATCAGAACTCCCCGATTCATTCCTCGATGAATCCGTAATACCGTCCCATGTAATAGGGCAAGAGAAAAATCGCGCCATCCGCGAGCAGGGTTCCGTTCCCATCGCAATCCAAGTTCCACGGATCATGACTCCAGTGCTTCACGTGACGTTCATCTATGGGAAGCACTTTGCCGCAGCGCCTGTGTCCCCTGGGTCTATCGCTCTCCCAACGAGCGCAATCAGGCAACAACTCGATGTCCTTGCGATGACTGTTTTTCAACGGCCATTGTATCCTGTCCCTTAGCACCCGTTTCAAGGTGTCCAGAGAATCCTCCAACCATGCTTCGTCCACTGGGGTCAAATCATGGGTTCCCCAAGCATCCCGGAAACATTCGTGGGTGCAACATACAGCATAGATGAAATGGAAGAGAGGATTCATCGTGGCTCGGACCAGTCTCCAATAAAGGCTCAGGGATTGAGCGGCCATGCTCCGTAGGGTCGGATCCTCGGTGTACTTGATCAGGTTGTAGTAGTTCATGAAGGCCATCTCGTCATCGGACTGGTTCCCTGATCCCTGACCGAATTGCGCCTTGCAATACATGAGATTCATGGCATATCCATGGTCTCGAACCAACTTGTCCATAGCCTCCCTGTAACGTCCCCCTCCGCAAATATGCTCCGCGGTGGCAAGGTGAGACAGGATGGATTGAGAATTCAAGCCGCGTTCCACCCACCACTCCTGAGCCGCGTTCATCTCTTTGGGGCTGTAACGAGCCCAACGGGTGGGAAGACCGTCGTGATCCACCAATTGGAAATCATGATCCAGCAAATGGTCCGCAATGGCTCCCACATGGTTTCTCACGGCGATTCGATCCTCTTCGGATTGTACCACCAGGTCGTAATAGAGCCCGTAGAAATAGAAATGCCCATCCAGCTCATCCGAACTGGTGTCCGATTTCCAACACCAAAAGCCGTCCTCGGAAACAGGCCATCTGGGGTCGATCACCTTCCAAAGATGATCCCGCTCCTCCTTGTTTCTCTTGTCCCTCTCCAGCCTACCATCATTTGGATCCGGGCCAGACGCAGGCAAGACCGTTCTGGCCACGAATCCAGGCGGAGCTGGATGCGTTCCTCCTTGCGTCACTTCTCGCAGGAAATTCATGGCTTCGAAGGCGACCCTGGCCCTCTCTCTGGCCTTGGGATCCCCGGTAGCGGCATAGGCATAACACTCCCCGGCTCCATACATGCTGGTCCACAGCCCATCGTTGTCGCTATCGCTCTGGATCACTTGAGACTTGTCTCCAGGCCGTGTCAACCTGACATGATCCACATAGCCATAGGGAGTTCTTCTGTGATAGAGATCGATCTCATCCTCGAAGAACTGGGACGTCTGTTTCAACGTGGTCTCCCGACGCTCAATCAGGGACAATCCTGCCGACGTGCCCATCCAGGCGTGTCCTTCCCGAGTCACCGCCATGCACAAAATCTTGTCCTCCGCCAGCCAGCGCGGTCCTTGACGGTAGAACCACTCTTTTCCGTCATACCGAATGGCACCCAAGGTTGTGCCAAACCAAACCACGCCCTTTTCCCCGGAGGCCAGGATCGTGAAATCATCGTAGGGAAGCCCCTCGTGGCCAGTAAACAAGCTCCATCGATCTTGATGCAGACATCCCGCGCCCTGGGGACTCGCGAACCACAGACGGTCCTCTCGATCAAAAGCCACGGCGCGAACATCACGAGGCGCCCAACTGCGCCCGGCCTCATCGTTGGGGAAAAGTCGCTCCCAGCGTCCTCCGCTTCCCGTGAGATAGAGTCCCGCCTCGCCGGCCACAGCGATCCGACCTTGGGAATCGCAAGCGACCTGCCGCGCTTCTTTGTTCTCTCCAAGCAAATCGTTCAACGCCCGCACCGCGAACAACCCGTCCCGTTGCTGGGAATAGAGTCCTTGCCCTGTGGCCACCAGCACGGATTCAGCCTGAACCAGGCATCGAAGACATTGCGGGTCAAAATCATCTTTGGGCAGTTCGATTCCCGAGGAAACCACATCCCGAACCACCTCGTAGATTCCTTGATCCGTCGCCACCAGGATCCCTCGCTTGCCAGGCGCCACCAGGATCGCGCGTCCCTGCAACCCTTCCACCCTTTGGAATCTGTCCTCTTCTTGTTTCACGAGACCTTGGCTTGTAACCACCCAAAGGCGGTCCTCTCCATCCAAGGCCATGGAAAGGATCTTTTCGTCAGACAATCCTTCGGTCTTGCCATAGTGAGTGACGATTTCCGTATTGTAGGACGGAATTCTTCTGCGACACCTTGCCTGCTTGGGTCGAATCAAGGCTCGATCTCCTTCCTGTGATTCTGCATTAAGGGGCATACCATCTATCTTATCCTACACGTCTGTGTCTCAATAAGACAGCTTGCAGGTAAATATTCAGTGAACCCGATCTGGGCTTAGGAGTCACGCGAAAATGAGTTCACATTCTTGGGGTGGAAGTTCACTTCAAACATGCCAGAGGGAACCTTCGCGTCCCATCCTGAAGGAGCCTTCAGCCCCATAACGTAGGCGATCACGGCCATGGAATCGATATGAGGCTTGGACGCCTCCGCCACAGCCTTTCCCCTCGCTCCATCCAGACCGATCACAAAAACGCTTTGGCAGGAACCCGTTGTTCGGTAATCGTGTTCCTCCATTCGCACTCCAGGTCTATTTTTCCGTGAAGACATAATTGAACCGCCCTCCAGGCGCGGCATCCCCTGACAGATAGAAATCCATGATGTCCCCTTCACGCTGCAGGTTGTCCACCCACTTGAATTCAAAGTCCAGCGGATTTCCTCCCACACCGAGGTATGCGCGCGGAATGGCCAATTCCAGAAAGTCCTCCCCCATCGCCATCTTCACCTCGCCTTGCACGGTCCATTTCCAGTCTCCCGCATTCCATTCCAGAAACGCCTTGTCTGCCGGGGCTATGCGATTGACCGCGAATTCATATCCTTCCCAGCCGGTGGTTTTGTCCCGATCCATATCCAAAAGGAGCATCATCCAATGGAAACCTTCCGGCCTGGTCAAGGGTCGAACTGTTCTCACCATGAAGTAGATATTCTCCTCATCCCTGGCCACTTTGGCGGAAACGATATCGTTTCTCCCGGTCTCATTGCGATAGACAAGCCGCTCGCCATATCCCTTATGGTCCCGTTTCAGGACATCTCCACGATGATCCCGGTATTCCGGTCCCACATCCAGCCAATCCTCGTATCTTCCCTGGATCGAAATGGTCTTGGCAGGGGATGGCTCAGGCATCCTTGCCACCCCCTTGAAACGACGTATATGATCGACAAGTTGATAATAATAGTTGTCCTGGAAGCCGCCTCTCATCGGTTCGATGTCCCTGCTGTACTCATCGTTGAACTGGTCCGGGAAGGCATTGGACGTGCCTTGCCACGTTTCATATCTTCCGGCGATCCACTCGTTCCAACCGGTCACGAACACCAGCTCAGGATCCAAATCCAAGGCCCTGCCCCATTGTTCTTGGAAATTCAAGCCCCGAGCGATGGCATCCCAGGAGTGATTGGGACCGTGCGCGACCGTATATCCCCTGCCATACACCTCCTTTGGATCGTTCATGGCCGCGGGCCAGAGATCGTCCGTCGCGTTCTGCGCCACCCCCACGGTCACTTGCTCGAACTGTCCTTCTTCTGACTCAACAAAGCCGTGCTGAGGATGGATCTCGAGCCAACCCCAATGATCGGGACGCGTGGGGCCTGTCTTATACACTGGTTGTCCGGGCCTGAAAGTGAAGAAGGACCTCATCGGTTCAGGCACGTTGTCAGGATAGGCCATGATCAAGGGCTTCCCCTTCCACAGGAACCAAAGGTCCTTGAAACGGCCTGGTTCGTACACGTCTCCATATAACTGCTCTATGGATTTCAAGGAGGCATCTGAAGGCCCAAAAGGCAACATGAACGCCACATGGGGAGCCTGAACACCTTGCATCCGGGCCTCGGCGAACACCGGAAAGAGCACCTCGTAGGCATTGGCCCAAGTAAAGCTGCCGTTGGTGGCATCAAAAACGACCACATCGACCTTGGCGTCCGCCAACATCTCCGCGTGCTTGCGCAAAACCCACGGATCCGTGGCACGGTAATAGCCGAAAAGAGGCTCATCCCAATGATAATGGTGACCGGAACCCACCCGACTCCAGACAGGATGCTGACCGTCATGGATCGCTTCAGGGAATCGTCTCGTGATCAACTCCACGTTGATCGGATCATGGGCAACGTGCCAGTCCACATGCCAAGTCCAGTAGAACATGCCCACGAATTTCCCTGTCCTGGCATCGCCCACATCTTCCGCCATGGGAAGCTCCCTTCCCAAGGCGTCCGTGGCGGCCCACGCATCGCTCGTGGCCCAAACCTCCACATCCTTCTCCTTTCCCACAGAAGACACCTGTCCATACCCCTCAAGACACGATAGGACAAGAAGACCTACCACAGCACCCTTCGTCCTGCAACTCATCATCGTTTTTCCCTTCTCCATGACTCAGAACAATTCGATATCGCTTCGGATCCCTCTCTTCCTGTCACACGGTTCTATTCCAGGCAATGCCCTCATCCATAGATCCGATACCTCTGACCCACTTCCGTCTCGAATCGCAACACATCACCCAACACCTCCACCACCACAGGATTCCCGGCGCACTGAACGCGATCTAATCCCGAACACAGAATGGAACAGGGCCCGCCTAACGTTGATAGTATGAACGCTTCCTGAAGCCGATAGTCCTTCCAGTTCAGATCCACGACGAACCCCCCCCGTCCCCGCAATCCCTTGACCTGCCCGACAGACCATGCCGCCGGCAAGGCAGGCAGCAGTTCCATCTCGTAGCGAAAAAGTCCCTCGCCTTCCAATCGAACCCTCCGATGGCTTTGAAGAAGCATCTCAGCCATGCCTGCGGTAAGTCCTGTGTTTCCATCCAGTTCATAGATATTGTCCTTTGCCCCGGCCAAAGGTGGATGGAAGACAAACAGGTTCTCGTCGGTGAGCGATCTTTGAATCTCTCGGATGCCTTCATACGCCAGATCCCCTTCCTTGAGCCGAGCCCACAAGCAAACCGTCCACGCGCGGCTCCAACCGGTGTCTTCCCAGGCGGGGTGGTTCAAACGTCTCTCCAGGGAAAGACGGGCCGCTCGCGCGAGTTCCGGGGTTCCCTCCAGGGTTATCTGAGCCAGGGGGAACAATCCCACCATATGACTCATATGTCGGTGTCCGGTATGGCCGTCTGTTCGATCCTCCATCCATTCTTGAAGCTGGCCATGTTCGCTGATCTGGCAGGCGGGCAATTGGGAACGAGTGTTCCTGCATTCTTCCCTGAAGGTCTCATCCATGCCCAGGATCAGGCTGGCCTCGATGCAACAAGAAAAAAGTTCATCCAGAAGAGCGCGATCGGCGGCAGGCATGACACATACGCCACCGTGCTCAGGAGAACAGGAAGGCGCGGTAACCAGCCATCCCAGAGGGTGTCTCACCAGAAAATCCATATAAAACTGGGCAAGCTCTTTCAGGATTGGATAGGCATGCTCCCTCAGGAATTTCTTGTCCCCTGAAAACTCATACTCACTCCACAGGTGCAGGGCAATCCAAGCAGCGCCCCCATGGAAGATCCCCCAATTCTCGTCCGGCAGGCAAGAACTCCAACCCCACGCGTTGGAAAAGGTATGCGCTATCCAACCCTTCTTTCCATATTGGATTCTGGCCGTGCGTCTGCCGGAAAGCACCAATCTTTCCTCGATCCAGCGAAACAACGGTTGATTGCATTCGGTCAAATGAGTCGGTCCGGCCGACCAATAATTCATCTGGGTGTTGATGTCTAGGTGATAATCACAGGTCCATCCCATATTGCATGCCTGGTTGTCGTTCCAGATCCCCTGCAGATGAAGTGGCAATGGAGAATCCTCTCTGGATCCGGCAATCATGAGATAACGTCCCAACTGAAACATCAGCACATCGAGCCCAGGATCCGCGTCCATTCGAGCCTTCCTTAAGCGTTCATCCGTGGGAAGAGCCTGCCATCGGGAACGGCCTAATTCCAGGGAGACTCTTCCCAACAAGCCTCGATAGTCCTTCATATGGTTCCTTCGGAGTTTTTCATATCCCTTCGCAAAGGCTAGATCGATCTGCGTCCGACATTGGATCACGGGATCCTTCCCATCAAAAGAGGTTCCCAGAGCAAGCAGGAGAAAAGCGCCTTTTGCGTTTCGAACCACAATCCCATCCCTGGAGACCGCAATTTCCCCTCCGTCTTGCTGAACGCGAAGGCGCGCATGCGTCCCTACCCCATCGAAAACTTTCCCGTGGAAAAGGAGATCTGCCCCCTGTGCTTCCATGCAACCTTGTCCCAGGGTATCCGCCACATCCAAGGAAATATGGAAGGATAGCCCCCCCACTTCGTTGCAATCCAGTCGGACGGCTACAACCTGATCCGGCCTGCTGGCAAAAACCTCTCTGGTAAACCGTGTTGATCCCAGATTGTAGGTGATATAGATCAGTCCCATATCCAGAATCAGTTCGCGCCTGTAGTCCGTCACGCGATTGCTTCCGTGATACATCGTCAGACACAGATCACCCCAAGGACGGTGGGTACCATAGCTTCCCCGTTTGCCACAGAAGGCTTCGAATCCATCGGATCGATTCTCCTCGATCAACTGTCTTTGGAGTTCCGCAAGTCGTGCCGCGCCTTGGGGATGGTCCGTGCCTTCTGGCAATGCCCCAGACCAACACGTGGATTCGTTCAGAGCGAGCTGTTCTACAGGAACCCCTCCATGCACCATGGCGCCCAGTCTGCCGTTTCCCACAGGCAAGGCGCTCATCCACCGAGTGGCAGGCCGTCCATACCAAATGCACATGTCCGTGGCCGGAGGATTGGCTCGTCCAAGAAATTCAAACTTTTCCAAAGTCATAGGTTTTGTCCCACCTGCCTTGGTAAAAAAGCTCAACTTTTCGGATTCACTCTAGTGTAGCAAAGGTCTTTACCCCAAGGTTTCCAAGGAAAAGTTTTTCAGCAAACCCGAACTGGGTACGCGTCGAATTTCATGACGCCCCTTGGGCTGCTGAATCGGATGTCATCCCATCCAATCTGGCCGATATCGCCGGGTGGATCCAGGCAGCCACCTCCGTGTTTCAGAACACCGGCCATACGGTCAGTCAGAGCGGGATTCAGGGCCCAAGGATAGAGAGGACATACCCGTCCATTCTACTCTTGATGTCCTCGAAAAGCAGGTACATGTTGGGTACGAGCACGAGAGAAATCACCGTGGCAAAAAGGATGCCGAAACCCAGAGAGATCGCCATGGGAATCATGAAACGCGCCTGGCGCGAGGTCTCGAAGATCATGGGCGACAACCCCCCAAAGGTGGTGAGGGTGGTGAGCAGAATCGGCCTGAAACGTCTGATTCCCGCTTGTCCCACCGCCTCCAAGGGGGAGAGTCCCCTTTCCCTCCTGAGACGATTGCTATAGTCGATCAGCACGAGAGAATCATTGACCACCACCCCTGCCAAGGCCACGATCCCCATGATACTGATGATGGACAGGTTGTATCCCATGATCAAATGTCCCAGAGTGGCCCCCACAATTCCAAAGGGAATCGCCATCATGACCACGATGGGTTGCCCGTAACTTCTGAAAGGAATGGCCAGGAGGACATAGATCACCAACAAGGCCAGCATCATGCCCCGCATCAACGCCTGAAACGATTCTGCCAGATCGGCCTGCCTGCCCTCGTAGGAACAGGTCAATCCAGGAAAGTCATACATCAACGCTGGAAGGGTTTCCTTATCCAACGCTTCCCGAACGCGACTCACCTCTCCCATAGGATCCACATTGGCAGTGACTGTTACTGTCCGTCTTCCGTTTCGACGATGGATCATCGTGTAGGCTCTTCCCCTCTCCACGCTGGCCACATCCATCAAGGGCACGAACCCGCCCCCAGGGGTCCGTAAAAGCATGGTCTCCAGATCAAACTCGTTGACACGTTCCGATTCAGGCCGTCTGATACGAATCGTCACCTCGTTACGTCCTCGTTGCTGTTTGATGGCTTCCTGGCCTTGAAAGGCATGTCGCACCTGCAAGGCGATCTCCCTGGCTGTGAGGCCCAAGTTTTCGCCGGCGTGTGTCACACGAAAGTTGAGTTGCTGTTTTCCAGGCATATAACCATCATCAATATCCTTGAGCACACTGAATTCCCCCAACCTATGGGCCAAGGCCTCGCTGGCCCGCTCCAGGATGTCGATATCTCTGTGGCTGAGCTCCAGGGTGAGTCCGGCTCCTCCTCCGGGGCCTCCACGATCCGACTCGAAAATCAGCGATTCCAACCCGGGAACCTCTCCCACTCTTTCCCTCCACAGGGAGGTAAGTTCGCTGGTAGAGATCGGTCTCACCTTGGGAGGAGTCAGGTAAATCCGAGCCTCAATCGTATTGTCCCTGATGACCGCGAACGTGCCTTCGGAAAGGCGAGTTCCTCCGTTCTCCTCCACCAGGGCCTGCCCTGACTCCAGAAGAATGCGACGAACCACGCGAGCCCGCTCCATGGGACTTCCCGGGGGAAGAACAGCTGTCACCACGCTGACATCGGATTCCACCTTGGGCATCAAGATGAATCCCAACCTTCCGGAAGAAACATACGCCACGGTCAGAATCAAAACACTCACGCCTATCGACAACGTCAATGTCTTGTATCGAAGCGAGGCATACAGAAAAGGACCATATACTTTCTCCACGAAAAGGGCAAACCTTTGACTGAAGGCACTTTGCAGCCGGTGCAGCCGAGCCATCACCCCGCGTCGTGGACGTTCCGAAGCATGTGCCAAATGGGAAGGTAAAATCCATACTGCTTCCACGAGGGAAATGATGAAAACGGTACAGACCACCAAGGGAATCACGCCCCAGATCTTTCCCATAATTCCAGGGACGAAATACATGGGTATGAAGGCTACGATATTGGTCAATATGGAGAAAGTAATGGGCATGGTAATATCTCGAGCCCCTTGAATGGCCGCTTCCACCATAGGCATGCCCCGCTGCCTGTACTCATAGATGTTTTCTCCGGCAACGATCGCGTCATCCACCACAATACCCAAGGCGACAATGAATGCGAACATGGACATCATATTGATGGACACGTCCATGATTGGGATGAAAAGCATTCCGCCCAGGAACGAGATGGGAATCCCCAAGGTCACCCAAAAGGCAAGCCTCATCTCGAGGAAAATTCCCAGCAGAACCAGAACCAAAGTCAATCCCAGAAAGGCGTTCTTCAGGAGAAGCCCCAGACGCTGTTTGTAGACCTGGGAACGATCGTTGAGGATGGTCCATTCCACTCCAAGCGGCAATTCCCGCTCGATATCAGGCATGATGGATCGAACCGCATTGGCGACCCCCATGGGCGTCTGGTCCCCGATCTCGTACACCGTGATTCCCACGGCGGGTAGTCCATCAAACGTAGCCTCGTGATCCGTGTCCTCGAAACCTTCACGAACCGAAGCGATGTCCTCGAGTCGAAGAAATACGCCATTCGGCGCACTGATAACAGGTATTCTCCTGAACTGTTCCGCCCAGTCCTTCCTCTCCGTCACCCTGAGGAGGACTTCCCCGCCAACCGTCGTGATCTTTCCTCCAGGGATCTCTACCGCGGATCGTCGGACCTTCTCTGTTACCTCGTTCAAGGTAAGCTTATGCCTTCTCAGGGCCTCCTGGGAGATTTCGATGTGGATCTCGTACTCCTTGGCCCCGGAAAGCTCGACCTGAGTGATTCCGGGATCCTGCAAAAGCATATCCCTGACCTGTTCGGCCGTCTCCCGAACAACCCATTCATCCACATCCCCATAGATCTGGACATCCAGCACCCCACGTTTATGCACGTTCAAGGTAATCACAGGATCCTCCGCGTCATCCGGGAAGGTATCGATTCGTTCTACCTCCTGTTGGATATCCTGATATACCTTTTGCCTGTTCATTCCTTCCATGAGTTCCACGGTGACCGATCCTCCCCCCTCATAGGCTCTCGACAGGATTTGCTTGACTCCTTCCAGTCCTCGCACAGCCTCTTCCGTTGCCAACAAAATCCCCTGTTCCACTTCTTCCGGACTGGCACCAGGATAAGGCACCATCACCGTGACCGTATCCAGATCGAAGGAGGGGAACACCTCCTGTTTAATCCTGGTGGTCATGTAAAACCCTCCCACCAGGAGGGTCATCATCAGGATATTGGGGGTCACACGATTGTGCACCATCCACGCAATCGTGTCTCTGATTTCGCCATTCACTGGAGGGGAAGAGAAACGGCTCATGAGTTCGATTTCTCCGAAGGCTCTTTCACACGAAGGGGCATTCCATCCACCGGCGCGGAAAGGTCGGTCTCCACTATTCTCTCCCCTTCCAAGACTCCCCCGTCAATCACGATCTCGTGCCTTCCCCGATACAGGACAGGTACCGTCCTGATTTCAAGCAAATCCTCCTCATTCATGATCCAAACCTGATTTCCATTGCGCACCATCTCGCGAGGCACAACCACCTTGGACGGAAGAGTTGATCCCACGATCTCCGCCCGAATATAGCTATCCAGAAGAAGCGGGGGACTGCCGTGGTTCTCTTCTGAAATCCCCAGAGGATCAGAGATACTCACCAATAGATGGGCCATTCTTCCATCCGAATCCACGGAAGGAAGAAGACGCAAGACGGATCCCGAACGAAACACATCCGGACCCCATGCGGACTCACTATACACCCTCACTTCCGACCCCGGTCGACCGTCATCTCCAGGCAAGGTCACCCATTTCACATCCCTCTGGAGCAGGGACAGCTTGACCCAAAACTCATCCGAACCGATCAACCGGACCAAAGGAGATCCCAAAGTCATGGTATCTCCTCGATCCACCAATCGCTGCTCCACCACCATGGGGAAAGGAGCCCGAATCTCGGTTCTTTCCAGATCGAGCTCCGCGTCCCGCAACCTGGACAAAGCAGATGCGAGGGAAGCCCGGCTCGCCTGCACAGTCGCCTCGGCGCCTTGTACTTCGGCCATGGAGGATTCGAGCTGTGGTCGCCGCAAAACCAGATCTAGATGTTCCTCTCCCACTTCGTCTTCCAGGAGTTTCATCTCTCGCAAAGCCACGGCCTGGTTTCCCATTTCCAGCTTCAGTTTGGACCGCGCCAAGGTCAAACGATGTCCCGCCTCCTCCAGCGCCGCCTGTGCCATCTGAACCTCGCTATCCCGTTGGGAAAGGGCCTGTTCAAAGTCCGTTTTGTCCAATTTCAACAAGATCTCTCCCTGGTAGAAATGCCCACCCGGAATCAGGTGATCATGCACCCATGCGACATGTCCCCCAACCTGCGGTCGGAGTTCCACGCGTCTGGCAGGCAGCACCGTTCCCATGGCATCCAAGATCAAAGGATACTCCGCGACTACCGCTTTTCGAGTGGTCACAAGGATTACCCGTCTGTCGCCGGACTTCTTGGATACCGTGGGCGCCGTGTCTTTGAGGCGTTTGGCCACGCACAGAGCGGCGCAGAGGATGAGCAAGGGAATGATCCCCTTGAACAAAATCCTCCATGCGCGCCCGATCCCCTCGTCCATCTCTTTGGTTTCCTGTTCTTTCATGATAGATCCTCACCGATTTCGGGACGTTCCAAAAGAAGGGATCCCGCCAATGCCCGATGCAGTTGGATGCGTATCTCGACCAACTCTCTGTGCGCGCCAAGCATCTGTCGCGTCAAGTTCTGACTCGAGCTGACGGCATCCAGAACCCGAAGGTAGTCAAATTGTCCATTGATGTATCCCAACCGGGTTCGTTCCACCAACTGTCTGGAGGTTTCTATTTGTTCCTGAAGACTTCGAAGAATCTCTCTCTGGTAGATCTCCGCGGCCAACGCGTCCTCGACCTCTTGCAGCGCGGTAAGCAGGGTCTGCCCATAACGATGAAAAGCTTCTCGTCGCAAGGCTCGATGCCGGTCCACTTCCGCCTTGCGTCCACCCGCGTCAAAGATCGGTTCCGCCAAATTGCCCGCCAAGGACGCGAACCAATCATCGAATAGATCTCGCGCCGTGGAGGTTCGTGTCCCGAGATTCCCCGAAAGACCGATCTTGGGATACCGATTGGCCAAAGCCGATGCCAGACGTCGATCCTGGACCAGAACCGCAAGATAAGCGCTGGTCACATCGGGACGGCGAGAGAGGAGTTCGGAAGGCAGCCCGGTGCAAGGCAGCTCGGCCAGGACAGGGAGTCGAGGCTCAGACAATCCCAGCTTCGCCTTGGGGGGACGTCCCAGAAGCACCGCGATTTGGTGCTCGATCGAGACCTTCCTTCTCCTGGCCGTCTCACGCAGCGCTTCCGTCTGCAGCACCCATTGACGTTGCCGCAGCACATCCGCGGATTGGACCCTTCCTTGCCTGAAATGCTCGGTTACCAGCGTCAAGATTTGGCGATTGGTTTCCACTTGTTCATCGAGAAGATGAAGTTGCTCCAGCGCTTCGGCCAACTCATACCATGCCGTAGCCACCTTCGCAGACAAGGAAAGGGCCGCTGCGTACACGTCCTGTTCGGTCGCCTTGACCTCGAAACGAGCCGCTTCATGGGCCGATCGCAAGCGTCCCCAGAGATCCACCTCGTAACTTACCATCAATCCAACCAGAAAACTGCTACTATAGGTTGTCTGGTCGCTTTTCCTCTCCCGAGTCCTGGAGGTCGAAGCTTCCGAAGTCAATGCGGGCGTTCGAAGAGCGCCATCCCTTCTTGCCACGGCTTCCGCCTGATTCAACCTGTCCCAGGCCCCGGCCAGGGTCAAATTCCCGGCAAAGGCCATCTCCATGGCTTTATGGAGTTCCTTATCTCCAAAAGAAGTCCACCATTCAGGAGAAGCGACCCCTTCACCCTCTTGGGAGAACGTCAGGGGAAGATCCACGGGACAGGGAATCAACTGGGGCGATGGATGACATCCCCATTGAATCGCAAGAATCCAACTGAAATACAGCAGGGTGAAATCCCTGCCCAGGCTTCTAGAGCGAAAGAATAAACCCAAAATCATTCACCAACCACTTGGAGCTTGCCGTCAAGCCGGTAAGACCTACCGATTTCCGTCTCCATTTCTATGCGGCCGTCCTTATAACGAAGCACGCAGGGACGACCACAAAGAGACAGAATCGAGACCTCTCTCAAGGCCCCGGCTTTCCAGGAACATCCCACCTCAAATCCACCCCGGGCTTTCAATCCTCTGAAGCTGCCCTCGGGCCAGGCCTCGGGCAAGGCAGGTAAAAGATCGATCCCTTGACGATGGCTTTGAAGGAGCATTTCGGTGATTCCCGCAGTGACACCAAAGTTGCCATCAATCTGAAAAGGAGGATGGGCATCAAAAAGGTTGGGATACATCCCACCCCCATTGTGCTCTGTTATGGAACTCCCTGTCAGACGAAGCAGGTTTCCGATCATGAGGTGCGCGCGGTTCCCGTCCAACAGCCTTGCCCATAGATTGATCTTCCAGGCCATGGACCACCCGGTTCCCTCGTCCCCTCGAAATCGCAGAGAGGTTTTTGCCGCCTCGAACGTCTCCTGGGTCTCGGGGGTGATCTCCTCCCCAGGATGAAGCCCCCAGAGATGGGAAACATGACGATGCTTGTTTTTCGGGTTATCCTTGTCCTCCAACCACTCCTGGAGTTGTCCATGTCTGCCTATCTGATTGGGAGCGATCCTGGATCTCAATTCCTCCAGCTGCCTCCTGAGATCCTGATCCACGTCCAGAACCCGGCTTGCCTCGATCACGCACTGAAAAAGGGCGCGAATAATCTGGTGATCCATGGTCGGCCCCATGACCAGTCCACCCTGTTCCGGGGAGTTGGAAGGTCCACAGATCAACCATCCACTATGAGGATCCTCGACCAGGGTGTCGACAAAAAAAAGAGAGGCTTCCTTCAGAATAGGATAGGCTCTCTCCCGCAAGAAGATCTCATCGCATGAAAAGACGTAACGCCACCACAGATGTTGACACAACCACGCCCCTCCTGTGGGCCAGATTCCATGATCCGAGGCGTTGATGGGAGCCGCCCCTCGCCACAGATCCGTATTATGATGTAACACCCAACCTCTGGCCCCATAGTGTTCCCTTGCCACAGCTCGTCCCGTTTCCGAGCAATCCCGAATCAGATCGAAAAGGGGTTCCGCGCACTCGGATAAATGAGTGAGTTCCGCTGGCCAAAAGTTCATTTGCGTGTTGATGTTGACGGTCCATTTGCTGTCCCAGGGAGGCCTGTTACTGTCGTTCCAGATTCCCTGCAAGTTGGCGGGCTGACTGCCAGGCCTGCTGGAAGCGATAAGAAGGTATCGGCCATACTGGAACACCAACGCCACGAGTCCCGGATCTTCATGTCCCTTGTCTTCCTGAAACTGATGGACTCGAAGGTCCGTTTCGATCTCCCCTCTTCCCTGGCCCAGATCCATGGAAACCCGTCGGAACAAAGCGCCATGATCCGCGGTGTGGGCGCTCTTGATCTCCTGATAGGATGTCCCCTTCAGTCGGGACAGCACGTCCTCGTTCCTGCGGGCTGGATTGGCCGATAGGTCATCATAGCGAATGTAATTCGTCGCGCCCGCCAGGAAAAGAGTCACAGAATGAGCCCCTTCAATTATGGCTTCGGCATCTTGCCATCGCAGAACGCCACCCTCATGGCAAACCCATAATCTTGCCTCGAAACAAATCCCCCCCTCCTGAACCCTGCCGGACACGGCCACCTGATCCCTTGTGGAACGGATGGCCGTTGTCCCCGGGTGAGCGGGCTGAACCCTGGCGGACAACGAAACACTGGCAGGTCGATCCGCGGTGATTCGAGACACCAGAACCTGATGGGGAAAGCTGGAGAACACCTCGCGGGTATAGGTCACGGAACCCACGGTATATCGAGTCGTCGCCACCGCATCCTCCAAATCCAAGAAACGCACATATTCCCGAATTACGTCCTGCCCATGAAAGAAACGCAGGATAAGATCGCCAAAGGCCTGATAGGGTTGCTGTCTGAGGGGCTCGCTCATGAACACCCGCATTGCCAAATCCTGGGCTTCACGCTGCTTTCCCTCCCAAAGGAGACGACGAAGATCTTCCAAATGCTCGACCGCGCCCTTACGGGCATAGTCGTGAGGTTTTCCAGCCCAAACCGTATCCTCATTGAACTGGAGCCGTTCCTCAGGAACACCCCCAAAAACCATGCACCCCAGCCTGCCATTGCCCACGGGCAAGGCCTCAACCCACCGCGTCGCGGGACGTCTATACCAAAGGGTCCATGCCGCCTCTGGAGCTTTCGCTTCCTGGTCCATCACGATGGCCTCCCTCTTTCCAGCGATCGAAGTCGCCTGCCAGCACAAAACCAGACACATGACAGCCCGCAACAAGGTTTTCATCAAAGCAGATATCCTCCCGTCAAATGAAACCTTCCATAGTCTGATCATCAGGATCCCCCGGCCATAAACTCGCCTCGATGATCTCTTTCTCATCACCAGCCAGTCGTCCCAAGAAATCATAAAGCCATTATCCATCCAGGCCAGCCTCCGGTCAAGACAAACTCCCTGAACAGCATCTGAGATCCTATACCCACTCTTTGTTTCAATGGCCCCAAGGAACGGGCCTATTGAGCGACATCCTTATTCCTGATAAGATCTTCCTGGGGAATTAAGTTGGATGACCGAGAGGAAATCAGCAGCCCCGACGCGCCGGGAACACAGGACTCGGTCCATGGACAGAGAGAGAAGAAGAGAGAGGTGTATTCTGAATACAGAACAAGAGGAACGTTCATTTAATGAGTATGGTCTGCAAGGGGAGATCCTCGAGGATCTCTCCCTGCTGGGGTACCAGAAGCCAACCCCTATTCAAGCGCAGTGCATTCCCCTTGCCATGGAAGGCAAGGACATCATTGGATTGGCCCAAACAGGTACCGGAAAAACCGCGGCCTTCGGACTGCCCACGATTCATCGCGCCATACAGAAACCCGAGATGACAGGATTGGTATTGGCACCTACGCGAGAGTTGGCTCAGCAGATTGCCAAGGCACTCCAGGACATGGGAACCGCGTGCGGAATTCGCGTCGCGGTTGTGGTTGGAGGGATCCCCCTCAGGGAAGACCACGTCGCCCTTCGTTCCTGGCCAAACATCCTCGTGGCCACCCCGGGAAGGCTTATCGACCACATCGAATCCGGCACGGTGGGACTCAAGGACATCGAGATCCTCTCGGTGGACGAGGCGGACCGCATGTACGATATGGGGTTTATGCCTCAGGTCGAGCGGATCCTGGAAGAACTTCCTGAAGACAGACAGACCTTCATGTTCACCGCGACCATGCCCAAGGAAGTGGAACGTCTGGTGCGCCGTCACATGAGATCTCCAGAGCGAATCCAGGTGGGACTCACCGCGCCCGCCAAAAAAGCTCAACAGAGGTTATACTCCCTGGAAGAGGACGACAAACTCAGTCTTCTTCTCCAACTCCTGTCGGAATCCCATGGACGAGTCCTGGTTTTCGTCAGGACCAAGAGGAAGGTAGAACAAGTCTACCGAAGGGTCTGCAGGAAACATTCCGCGGCCAAATTACATGGAGACCGCGAGCAAATCGATCGGGATATCGCCATGCGGGGTTTTCGCAGCGGACAGGTCCAAATCCTGGTGGCCACGGATATCGCGGCCAGGGGAATCGATGTGGCCAACATCGAACACGTGATCAACTACGACTTTCCTGGTTGCCCCGAGGATTATATCCACAGGATCGGACGTACCGCGCGGGTCGCCGCCAGCGGCATAGCCACCAGTTTTGTCACTCGCATGGACAGATCCTGCCTGAAACAGCTGGAAAAACTCATCAACGAGGAACTGCCGTTCCATCGAATCCGTTCCCATGATCGAACAACAGGAAACAGAAGAAAGAATCCCCGGAGACGACAGAGATCCAGCGCCTCTTCATGAAGCGTGAAGGGATTCACTCCCCGGTGAGCCTCTGAACCAGAAAGTTCTCGAAAGCGTCCAGATCCTTCCACTCTACCGCGGCCTTTATTTTCTTGCCCTTTTCGTCCACCACCGTATGGCCATCCTTCGTGACGAGGATGGGAAGCTCCCTCAACATGAGAAACTCATCCGCGAACGCCAGGTATACCGCGACAGTATCAAATAGGGTGGAACTTCGTTGATCCAACATTTCCAACTTGTTTTGGGATCGAAGCCAGCATCGATAATTCTCCATCAATGCCTGGATCACCGAGTCCTCGCTTTGACGCACTTTTTGGTATCTTTCTCCGTCCAGCACAACCAATCCACATGTATCCAGAGGAGTAATCGTCATATCCCACGCAACAGAAAACGCGTGCTGGCAATCTTGCGTGTGATGGACTACATTACATTCCGGGCAGGGAGTGTCCGCGCCGTTGTATCCCTTATAGATCGAGCCATGCATCCCCACAAAACGGGTCCTCTCCGCGATACGAGGTTCCCGGCGCAAGGCTTCTCCGATGTTAGGAACAGGCCCAATACACACCAGAGTCACTGGATCCTCGGAATCCATGATGACACGAATCATGGCGTCCACTCCGTCCGCGTGAACCACACCAGGATAGGAATCGAGATCATAGTCCTCAACCCACTCCATTTGTGGAGTGTGTCGATAATAATCAAAGGAGGGACCGATCCCAACCGCGATGTCGGTCCGTCCCGCCACCTCCAACATTTTGGCGATGATCTTCGCTCTATACACGGTATCTCCCGTATCCGCGACCACCAGACGCAGATCCAACTCAGGACATTTAAGCATCATGGCCAGGGCCCAAGTGTCGTCGATATCCCCTCCTATATCCGTATCCAAAATGGTGGGGATGCCCCTCCTATGCTCCATCCCATCGCTCATGTTTTCCTCCCTTTCCAAAGTCGCGGAACCCCTATCCGAAGGAATCTTGGTCCATCCTGACAAACCCAAGGTCAACCCGAGGAACCCACCAACAAATACCCCACATGGGGACATAAATACCTCCTCAAAAGCTCGCTACAAGACCTTCAATCGATGATACGCCTTCTTCCCGCTGCGAAGGAGGATATAGCCATCTCGAAGGTCCTTTCTCGTGAGTTTTCGAAGCTCGTCTACAACCTTTTCTCCGTTCACGTACGCGCCTCCTCCCTGGATCAAGCGTCTGGCAGCGCCCTTGGAAGAAACGAGCGCCGTTTCAACCATGGCATCCAGCAAAAGCCATCCCTGGTCCAACATGGCCACAGAACAGTCGCTGCTGGGGACACCCTCTCCGGAAGCATCCCCTTCACCGAAAAGGGCCCGAGCCGCCCCATAAGCCTCTTGGGCGGCCTTTTCTCCATGACTGATCTTGGTCGTTTCCAAGGCCAGTCGTTCCTTGGCCCGCTTCAAGGCGGATCCTCCTTCAGCGCAGAGGTCTTTCACTTCTTCCATGGAAAGAAACGTGAAAAGGCACAGAAATCGTTCCACATCCGCGTCATCCACATTGATCCAATATTGAAAGAAATCGTACGGAGATGTCCTCGTCGGATCGAGCCATATGGCCCCCTGGGCAGTCTTGCCCATCTTCTCCCCTGACGAGGTTTGAAGCAGTGGCCAGGTGAGACCCTGGGCGTCTCCTCCCTCCACACGGCGAATCAAATCGGCACCGGCCACGATATTCCCCCACTGGTCGTCCCCGCCCATCTGGACCCTGCAATCATGCTCTCTGTATAGATAGAGAAAATCATAGGCCTGAAGGAGCTGATAGTTGAATTCGATGAAGGAGAGTCCGCTTTGCAGACGCAATTTATAGGATTCCGCGCTCAGCATCCTGTTCACGCTAAAATGCCGACCAATGTCCCTGAGAAAATCGATGTATCGGAGATGACCCAACCAGTCCGCGTTGTTCAAAAGAAGCGTATCGCCTCCATCCAAATCCAAGTATCGGCTCAGTTGAGCCCTGATCTTTCTCGCGTTCTCCTCGATCTGATCCCGAGAAAGCATCTTCCGCATTTCAGTCTTTCCGGAAGGATCCCCCACCAGCGCGGTGGCTCCTCCCAGAATGCAGATAGGTCTGTTGCCACATCGCTCCAGATGCATCAAGGCCATAATCGGAAGAAGACTGCCAACGTGCAAACTATCCGCCGTAGGATCGAGCCCAACATAACAACTGGCATGTGGAACACCCATAATGTCCCTTACCGCTCTTTCGTGGGTAATCTGTTTGAGAAACCCTCTTTCCAAGAACACATCGATCACGTGAACCATGTTCCTCGCCTTTCATTCCATCGCCAGAGAGCCAGTCGAGCAAGCCTCGATGGCGAGAGGTAAAAATATCTGGCTCCCCAACGCGCAAATCGTTCCACCTCGACCTGTCTCATAGCTCCTTCTGTAAAGACAGCGCTGTCTTGCACATAATCGGACCACCCTGTGGCGTGAAGCCATCCCTTTTCCATAGCTTGCTCGTAAAGAAGGCTCCCAGGCCAAGGAACGGCGCAATAGAACTGGACAAAATCCAAGGGCAAACGTCGAACAAAACGCAACGTGGAAAGGGCGGCGCGTTTGGAATCCCCGGGAAGCCCCATCATGACATGTCCAGTGGTCATAAGTCCTGCCCGCCTGGCCAGACGAACCCCTTCTACGGTTGCGCGAAGATCTTGTCCTTTTCTCGAACGGTCCAACACCTCCGTATTCGCGGACTCAACGCCAAAACTCACCATCCAACAACCTGCGGATTTCATGGTTTGAAAGAGTTCCAGATCCACGGTATCCACCCGGCTGGTAGCCGCCCATCGCACCGGAAGATTTCGTCGATGAATTTCCCCACAGATTCCCAAAACCTGCGTCTTGTCCCATGTGAACGTTTCCGCCCAGAAAAGGGATTCCCAAACACCAAAGTCCTTGCCATTCTTCTCCAGCTCGTCCACAAAATGGCCGGGAGATCTGTGTCTCATTTTCTTGCCATAAAACGCCGCGGCGACACAAAAAGTGCAAGGGAAAGGACATCCCCTGGATGGCGCCGCCATCAGGAAGGGCCGTCCCAGCAAGGGCAATTTATACATGCCACGATCCAACAATTCCCAGGCAGGCAAAGGGAGTTGATCCAGGTCTTCCAGAAAAGGGCGTCTTCCGCCATCAACAATCTGGCCGTCCGCGTCTCGGGCCATCAATCCAGGCATCTTGATCCAAGGGTCTCCAGGTTGCCAATGCTCCACCAGATCTTCCAAGGTCCCTTCCGGTTCGCCCAGAAGAATGAAATCCAGGGCAGGGGTCGAATTCAGAACATCCAAAGCGAACAAAGTGGCATGGATCCCCAGGGTGCCCACCACGGATCGAGGTCTCCTGCATTTGATCGCCGAAGACAAGCAGATATCCTGATCGATCGTAGGCGTGGCGCTGGAGAAAAGCACAAGATCCACCTCCAATTCCGATGCCAATTCCCCGACCTCGATGACACCCATACCCTCCCGTGGCGCATCATGAAGTGAAACGAACCACCCCTTCCGCTTCAGAACAGCCGCGCATGTAGCCAGAGTCAACGGAGGCCATACCGTGCCCCATCGGTGAACCCCCTGTTGACAGCGTCCCTCTCTGATAAATCCACGAGACCTATGAGGAGGATTGACCAACAGGGCTCTCTTCATGGTCTACCGCCTCAGCCAGGCCTTCCACGAGTAAAGGAGATTGAGCTCCGTCTGGCAATTCCAGTAACAAAGACGGCACCCTTTCAAACCACGCCTCGATTGAGCCATCTCCATGGAATGCCAGTGTGTTCTCAGGCTGGTTTCTCTGACATTGGCGCCTCGCCTTCCCTGTTGAACCATACCGAAACAGGGAAAGATCTGACCGTAACAATCCACGATATATGTCACGTATCCCGCATAGCAAGGGACCGGGAGAGGTTCTCCTCTAATGCAGCCTTTCAACATATCCAAATACGCAGGCGAACTGTCGATCATCCCGGCTTGACCATGCAGGGTAATCAGCTCATCAAGAACTCGATCCGCCTTGGGTCTCAATTCTCGAGGCAACGCGAAATGATCACCGCTTCCCCACATCATCAGTCGCGATTGATGTTCCGGGATCAAGTTGAACAGATCGGCTCCACGGGTCACCACCCATTCCGGAAGATGAGGAATCTGTCCCAGGTTTTCCCTGCAAAGGACACATACCGCGATAAGCCTTGGCTTCCCATCCCGCTTTCTTTCCGCCAACTTTTGCAGAGCGCCCAAAGCCTTGTCAAACGATCCATCATATCCTCTGAGGCTGTCGTGTGTTTTCGCGTCGATTCCGTCCACGGAGATTCCTACTGCATCCACGCCAGACTCGACAATGGCATCCGCCATGGCGTCGTCCACCAACATTCCATTGCTGGAAAGATGAGTCAAAAGACCTTTGGCCTTCGCATAACGAATGTAATGTAGGGTGTCCTGACAAAGAAGAGGTTCGCCCCCCGTGATGCCCAGCCCGCTGGTCCCGATCGCGGCGAAGTCGTCAATGACCCTCTCGATCTCGATAACCGATAATCTTTCCAATCCATCCATCTGTGCCATGCGGCTTCTTCCCTTGAGATGACACCGACTACAGTGAAGATTACATTCATAGGTGGGAATGAGCGTGCCATGAAGGGGACCCGCGAGGGGCTGTCCCAACCAGCGACTCAAAGGCGGAGACAATCCTCTCCAGGCGATACGTGCAGGAAAAAATAGATCGCCCCGCAGCATTTCATTCCAAAGATATTGCAAGTAGCTGAGTCTCGGCATAAGGGTTCCCTCTCCACGTATTGTAACAGAACAGACCTGGGCTCAACATGGGATAGAAAAGAAGGTAAATATTCAGTGACCGCGTAACCGCATGGGGTCTACCTTGAAGGTTTCAAATACGATAGACTTTACGTGCGGAGGTAAGCAAGGTGCTTCAAAAATCATCGAGGAAAAGGAATCTTCTGCGGCTCTTGTGGATCGGACTCATCTTCTTGAAGTCGCCCGCTCAGGCAGAATATAGCTCTGAAGAACTTCTCCTCCGTCAAGCTTCTATGAGAAGATTGTTGAGCTGTAGAATCCAAATGCCTGCCACGGATCGTCGAGGCACCGCGTGGGTCGAAGCCAATTGTATAGGAGACACTCTCCTTCATTTCGAGACCGAACCGCGCACAGCCCTCCTTCTTGCTCAAACCATTCATATCCTCACCGGTCAACAGATCGTCCTGGAAACAGCCAGTAGAGAAGAAAATCTGGCGGCAGGCTTGCTCGCGGCGTGGACTTGTCTCATGGGATTCCTGGGCTGTATTCTCGCGTTTCGCTATCGCAGGGCCTCGAAACAGCCCATCGATGTGGAACCCATCGACCGGACCGATCTATCCCAGAACCGTTGGCCTTATCTCACCTCGGGACACCTTGCTTCGGACTTGGGCATGCTTTTGGCCGCCATGGGACTCGTGGGACTTTTAACGTTTTTTATGCACTTGTACCCCATGACACCTTGGCTTGCGTCAGGTGTTTCCCATGCCCTGCTCTTTGCGGGAATCGTGGCCCATCCTCTCTTTCTCTGGGGACTTTTCAAGATGCCTCGTTGGGGGGTCGTGGGAGGAGGCGTGCTATGGCAAAGCGCCAGATTCGTTTGGATCCTTTGGTGTTGCCTTTCTCTGCTTGGAGCCGTAGCTTTTCTCACGGCACACAGGCAACCTACGATCCCCATTGCTGAACAGATTCATCAGGGTCCTGAACCGCCTGTACTCATGGTCAAGGCCATCCAAAGACAGATTCGAGATGTATCCCACGCCGACTGGCATGGACTGGCACCGGATCGACTCCTTATAGTACCACTGGGGAAGCGAGTGAGCGGCACCTTGGTGGATGGCACACGTTTCGAGCACATGATGGACCTGCACGCCACGCAACTTCTTCTGGATCTGCTCAGAAAGTCCCCAACCCGAATCCACCACACGGGAATAGAAAAGGATTCCGTCTCCTTGGAGGCTCTGTCCTTGCGGGTCCCATCCTTGTATCTATACTGTATCTTGCCCGTGGGGGGCCTCTTCCTGACCGGGATCGCTCTCTTCCTGACCAGGTACCCCTTTCTCGTTTTCCCAGGGATCGCGTTCGCTCTCCAAGCCTTGCCGGGCCTCCTCTTGTACGCTCCTATCCTATCGCCGATGGAAGACCTGCCCGTTCATCCGGATCTTCTCTGGCCCCCTCTTTCCACGTTATGCTACTTGGGATTTCTTGTCACCATGCCAAAGCCAAACCGAGCGTTACCCCCTGTGGGATCATCTCGGACCGTATCTCGGACCAAATAACGCGGTACCGAGGCGAATCTGTGTAGCGCCCTCTTCGATGGCCACACGATAACTGTCACTCATCCCCATGGAAAGGCATGTCATATCCAGATGGGCTGATCCTGAACTGCGTAGACGATCAAAGGTCTGGCGCGTGGCGCGAAAGAAGGGACGGATCTTCTCGGGATCACTTGACGTGGGACCCATCGTCATCAATCCACGAACCTGAAGCCGATCGAAGATTCGCAACGCTGCCAGGAATTCCTCCAGGTCTTCGGGTACAATGCCTGTCTTGGCCTGTTCCCGGGCGATGTTCACTTCTACAAGCACTTCCAATCTCACGTCCACCCATTCACAACGCTTCTGAAGGGATTGAGCCAGATCCAGAGAATCCAGGGTCTCCACCCTCTGAAATAAATCCACCGCTTTGGGCACTTTTTTCCTCTGAAGGTGCCCGATCATATGTAAACTGATATCTCTCACCTTGCCGGCCATGGCTTCCGCTTCCTGCAGATAGTTGTGGCCAATTCGTCGGATTCCACCCTGTATCGCGGACTGAACCTCTTCCACAGAACGACTCTTGGCCGCGGCAAGCACACTGATCCCTTCAGGCAGTTCCCCTAGAATTCTTCTGCATGTCTCAGTGATCCGGGCAAGAGAATTCTGCGGGAGGACATCCTTCTCAGATGGGCTTCTCACCGAAGACCTTCTTGAGTTGTACACGATCCTCCTCGACCCCGGACACCTGGTAGATCGAATCCACCATGGGCAATCTCTTCGCGGAAACGCGCAGATCCACCACGACATCAATCGCCGAATCCACAAGTCTGGGTAATTCCGGTCCCCTGGGCACTCCCATACCCATGGCAAGCAATCCTTCCACTCGAAAGAGAAAATGTTGAGGTGAGGTCGCATAACAGGTACTCATAAGCCCCTTGATCCCAGGAGATACCGCTGCAAACAAGGCCGGAACTACCTGGGGCGTGAGTTCCCCAATGATCATGCGATCAGGTTGCAGCCTCATGGCTCCGCAGACCGCGGCCTCGGCCGAGAATGCTCCTTCCCGCACGGTGGGATCAGCGGGTGAAAGTTCCACTGTGACGCAATTGGGGTGTTCCAAGGACAATTCGCCCAATTCCTCCAGGACTACGACACGTTCTTTGAGCGGAATTTGAGCGCACAGGCTCTTCAATAAGGTGGTTTTTCCGGTGGTCACATCCCCGGTAATGACCAGGTTGCGCTTCTCCGAAACGCACCCTTCCAAAAACTGGGCCACTTCAGGAGTAATGGCCTCCTTCTCCACGAGCGTCTCCAAGGTATAGAGGTGGGGGGGGGATTTCTTGATCACCAGGGAGGGACCATGAGGAGTGAAGGGCGGCAAAATGGCCTGGACCTTGAGTCCGTCCTTCCTATGGAAATAGGCCATGGGTTTGTCCTTGTAGATCCGACGCCCGCTGGAATTGGCCAACCTTTCCAGAATGGCCATAACCTGTTCTTCGGATTCGAACGAGGTATTTCTGCGAGTCACCTTGCCTCCGCTAGATGTATAGACCTGATCCGGGCTGTTCACATACACTGTCGAGATATTCTGATCCTCCAACAAGTCGTCCAAAGGCCCCAAGGGAAGAATCTTGGCCAATAAATCCCTGGCCACATTGCCTTTCTTCTCCCCAACCGGGACCGCATCCTTGTTCTCTTCAAGAAATTCACGAAGGACCTCCATTGCCTTATGTCGTCTCTCAGCATCCGCCTCAACGGTAGCTGCTGGCGAGATATCCATCACATCAAGCAATCTCTTCCGAGCACGTTCGATCAGGCTTTCCTGCTCCTGAAGGGGAAGCGGAGGGGGGGCGACAGGAGCTTTCCTTGGGGCCGGTTCAACCACTGGACTCTTACCAGGTGCAGGTATAGCCTCTGCTGTCTCGGAAATCTGCTCCTTGGCCGCACTCGTGCTCAGCATTCGAGTGCCATCTATGTTGTTCTCCTCGGCTTCTTCCATTGGGGAAGGGGGGGGAGGAACAGGAGCCATCTTGGGCCCTTCGAGGAAGGTCATGACGATGGCTCCAATTTGAACGCGATCGCCATCAGCCAACTGCTGCCGATCCATGACCTTTCCGTTGACCAAAGTCCCATTGGAACTGTTGAGGTCTGTTATAGTGTACTTCGTGCCATCAAAGTCTATTTCAGAATGGAAACGAGACACATAAGAGGGAGCGAGCACGATATCATTAGATACCTCTCGTCCGATCGTGGTACGATGTCCTTCCAGAGTATATTCGGTGGTATTTTCCGTATCATCAATGATCAGCTTGGCCATAAGCGCCCTCCTACCTGCACATGCTTATGGTACGCCGCAACCTTATTCTCGTCAACGAGAAAGTACATATTCAGTGAACCCGAAGCCGCGGTACGATTCACGGAAGCGGTGAGAGGAAGAAGCGCTCCTGAATTCTCAGACAGGAGCCAGTCCGAGCCCCAAAAAAGATCCCAGTTGATAAACAAGAAAAACCACGACGTAAGCCAGCATGGTCAATCCTCCCCATTGGAGTCCCGGCCACACCCAGCTCCCACTTTCCATTCTCGTGGCGGCCAAGGTGGCAATGCAAGGGGTGCTGATCAGACAAAACAGCATAATACACAAGGCCACCAAGGGAGAATAGTCCTCTCGCAAGCGGCTTCGAAGCCGATCGGAATCGGCATTTTCTTCTTCCACCGCGTACACGATGGACATCTGGGCCACAAAGAGTTCTTTTGCCGCAAAGGCGCCGATCAATGCCGTATTGATCTTCCAATCGAATCCCAGGGGCCGCGAGACAGGTTCCATCCCCCGACCTATTCTTCCCGCCCATGTATTGGACATCTTCTGGGACGCGTTTCGAACGCGAATATCCTTCACTTCACTCAAGAAAGGCCTCTCTGCTTCATCCACGAATCGAACCGCAGTGCCATAAAGTCTCGGGTCGATCTTGCTCATGGATCTCTCTCTGTTTGAGGATATTCCTCCCCCATGCAGATGTTCCCGAAAATAAAGCACTACTTCTCGCGCTTCCAGCAAGGCATACAAGAGAGGATCCTCTTCTCTTTGACGCAGTTCAGATAGAGAGGTGTGAATGCTATCAGGGATATCCCCCAGGGAACATCCCTGAATGGCCTCAATTTGAGCTTGAGCCATCTTTTCGAGAACTGTCCCGCATGGAACGCTTTCCAGTTGATCCCCAATGTGTCGAGCCCGTTCCAGAAAAGCGGTGTATGCCCCGGTCAGTTCACGTTCGATCTCCGTTTCGTCTAGTGGCTTCACAGGAAAGGAGATCAATATCCAGAGCAGGACCGAAGCAACCAGGATCACGGTCCCAGCCTTCTTGACGTAGAGCCATCCTCTTTCCCACATGTGGATCCACGCGCCCTTGAGCGTAGGCATCCTGTAAGGAGGCAACTCCATTGCCAAAGGCGTGGTTTCTCCTCGAAAGAGAGTCTTTCTGAGAAATTTTGCCAGGACCCCAGCCAAGATCACGCCGATCAAGTACAAGATCCACAGGATCGGGGCACGCCAGGACACCGGGAAAAATGCAGGAATAAACAGCGTGTAGATGGGGATTCTCGCGCCACAGCTCATCAAGGGAATCACCATCATGGTGGTCAAACGATCCCGCCTGCTTTCCAGGGTTCTGGTGGATAAAATAGCAGGCACAGAGCACCCAAAGCCAAGAAGCATGGGGATAAAACTCTTTCCATGCAATCCCATCCTGTGCATGTAGCGATCCATGATAAATGCGGCTCTCGCCATGTACCCGGAATCCTCCAGGAGCGTGATAGCCAAAAACAAGAGGAGAATATTTGGGAGGAAGACCAGAACACCCCCGACACCTCCGAGGATTCCATCTACCATAAGGGATTGAATCCACGAAGGTATCGTATCGGGAAAAAGGGAAATAGCGCCCTTGGACAACCATCCAAAGAAATTTTCGATCAACACCATGCCTGGTTCTCCCAGGCTGAAGGTCAGCAAGAAGACCAAATACATGATCCCCAGAAAGAGGGGTAGTCCCAGGGCCCTATGTGTCACGATCTCATCGATCTGATCCGATCGTGTGTGTCGAATCTCGGTCGTATTCAAGACCGTTTCCTGACAAATGCCAGAAATAAATCCATATCGTCTTTCCGCCACCACCATTTCCGGAGAATCCCTGAATATCACCTCGATATGGGCAATGCTGGATTGAACGCTGGCCTTGACCTTCGGACTGGCCGTCGCAGCCGACACCTCCTGATCGCTCTCCAGCAGCTTCAAAGCAACCCATCGCGCGCCATAGCACTCGGACAGAGCAGGTTCTTCTTCTCTGACCAGCAGCGCGAGCTTTTCCACTTCTTCCTCAATCTCCCGTCCATATTTCACTTCCACGGCAGGGTACCTGCGCGATCCTTCCCCCACCTCCACGATTGCGTCCAGGAGCGCTTCAATCCCTTCTTCCCTGCTTCCCACAGTACTTACAATGGGAGCGCCCAAGAGTTGGGAAAGACGCTCCAGGTCCATCTCGAATCCCTGCGCCCTGGCCATGTCGGTCATATTGAAATCCAAGACCAGGGGCAGTCCCAGCTCTATAAGCTGTACCGTGAGATAAAGGTTACGCTCCAGATTGGAAGCGTCCAACACATGAACCACCACATCAGGCCGTTCTCCCACAAGGAAATCCCTGGCCACCATCTCTTCCACGGAATACGCGGTAAGACTGTAGGTGCCAGGCAAATCCACGAATATGATTTCTCTGCCTTTGTGTTTTCCCTTTCCCACCTTCTTTTCCACCGTGACACCGGGATAATTTCCTACATGCTCTCTTTCTCCGGTCAGTGCGTTGAATATGGTAGTTTTTCCTGCATTTGGATTGCCCGCCATGGCCACGGTCAGCTTTTCAAGATGCATAAAACGCCCCTTTTTCCTATCTCAAGAAAGTTCGCCTCCCCTAAAACAGAATACAAAAAAAAGTCATACACCTCTTTTCATACCTTATTCCACATCAAACGAGACGAACCATCACCTTCTCCGTGACACCTCTTCCCAACATGAGCCTGGCTCCTTTCACAGCCAAGACCACCGGACCTGACCGATCGTTTTTCACGACTCGCACATTCGCACCTGGCAACAACCCCATGGATGCCAATCGAGCCTGTAATCCTCTGCCCGCGTCAACACGAAGAATCTTGACGTTGCTTCCTGTGTGCATGTTACTGAGCGACACGCCCCCCTCCTCTTTGAAGTCGGTCTCTTTCATGGTGATCTTATTCCTTTTCCATTCTCTCCCTTGCTACCCGATGAAGACACTCCTGCAAACATGCCTGACATCGATCCAGACTGATTCCCTTCTCACAATACTTGGAGAAACCCTCAAGCCAAGGTCCGTTTCCACGCGGGCAACGATCCAGAAACTCCAGAAAATGGACCAATCGCTCCAGAATTTCGCCTCGAACCGCGTGTTCCATTCGGCAAGCGGCATTGTCCGCATCGTCTTCCTCCACACCCAGCACCCTAACGAGAAAATCATGAATCACAGTATGACGACGAACAATACGCTCTGCCAGACATTGTCCCTTGTCCGTCAAGGTCACGTAATCATAAGGCTGGTAATTCACCAATTCCCTGGAAGCCAAACCATGCAACGCGCCTGTTACAGAAGAACTCCTCACCCGAAGCCGGGCAGAAATATCCTTTGCTCTGGCCACTTGCTTCTTTTGAATGATATGGTAGATCGCTTCCAGGTAATCCTCCAGGCTGTCGGTAAGAACCCGGTCGCTGACCTTAGCCGCGGACATGGGAAACCCTTTTCCTTTCCGTAACAAACCTTCTTTTTGAGTTTAGGAATACAATATAAGGGTAGCCTAACTTTATTGATGATGTCAAGAATTTTTATGCGTCATACGTCATAGTACAAGGATCCCCATCCCCATGTTGCACCATGAACATGTCACTGCAAACGTAAACATTCAGTGAACCCGATCCACACAACAAACGGCCAGGTCAATCCAAGGCTTGCAGCCATTGACGAACGGAAGCCTTCGCGTCACCCCAGAGCAGAATGGCATTTTTCTGGGTGTAAAGCGGGTTGTTCACCCCGGAATATCCTGGCTTGTCGTCCAGATTGCACACCACGATACAACGGGCTTCCTGAACCATAAGGATGGGCATACCGGAGATTGGAGTCCCTTCGACATGAATGGCCGAAGGATTGACCACATCGCACGCGCCCACCACGATCGCCAGATCCGTTTCCTTGAAAAAAGCATTGATCTGATCCATGGGACAAAGCTTGCTGTAGTCGGCCTCGGCTTCAGCTAAAAGAACGTTCATATGTCCAGGCATCCTCCCGGCCACGGGATGAATGGCGTATCGAACATCCTTGCCCAAGGTCTCCAACCGGTTCGCCAGCGCCACGACGTCGAACTGAGCCTGAGCCAGCGCCATACCGTACCCGGGGACGACGAGGATCGTCTTGGCTTCCCTCGCCGCGGCAATCGCGCGATCCATAGCGGTCCCTTCGTCGATTGGATTGGTCTGAAGAGGCTCCTCTTGTCGCTGGGCAGATTCAGGAGCAGCAGGTCTTGTTGCGATATCGCTAGCCAACAATATCTGCCCGAGATTCCGGTTCATGGCCCTGCACATCGCATGGGTCAGGATCCATCCGGATGATCCCACCATGGCTCCGCAAGCTATGAGAAAGCGGTTGGGTATGGCCAATCCACAGCATGCCGCCGCCAGACCGGTACAGGAATTTAAAAAGGATATCAAAACAGGCATGTCAGCCCCACCGATTCCCATGGATACCATCGCTCCCAAGCAAATGGCCACTCCAACAACAGCCAGCAGAAAGATCGAAGCCGGCACGGCGAAAGGACCCGTGAAAAGGATCCCTGACGCCAGAAGAATCGAGGCCATGCCAAGCAACAATCCGCGATGACCAGGCAAAAGCGCTGGGGTCTGTTTTAATCGTCCAGATAGTTTTCCCGCGGCAACCATACTCCCGCTGAACGTCAAGGCTCCCAGGATCACCCCAAGAAAACCGCCCATCCTGTGAACAAACATCCATTCCGATGAGGATCGTTGTATTTCGATCAAGGAGACCATGCAAGCGGCCAGACCTCCAGCTCCATTCTGAATCGCCACCATGGACGGGATGTGTATCATGTTGACACGGCTGGCGATTGGATACGCCAAGGCTATTCCAACCATCCAGGCGGCCAGGACCCAGCTTGTACCCAGGATGGGATGACGCCAGACCAGAAGCCCCAAGGCCAACAAAAGAGAAAATGCGGCGAGAAGATTACCCAGTCGGGCAGTCCTTGGATCCCTGAACTGAGCGATTCCGATCCACAGCACAAGGATGATCGCCAAATCGATCACGAGAGAAACAAGACTATGCATGCTATGACCCGTTGCCCGACAAATCCTTCCTGCGGAAGAATTTGAGCATTCGATCGGTCACAGCGAAGCCACCGATCATATTGAATGTAGCCAGAAGGATGGCAGCCGATCCCAGGATCTTCTCCCCCAAAAAGGTCTGATTGGAAAAGACCAGCAGAGCCCCGACCAGAGTCACCCCTGAGATGGCATTGGTCATGGACATCAGCGGCGTATGCAGCAACGAGGGAACCTTCAGAATCAACCCGTAGCCGATCAGAAACGAACCCACCAACACTGAGACAAGCAGCACAGCCTCCGTCATGAAAAGATCTCCTTCTAGCCCGATTGAATCCACATCATCAGCCCTCACCCATCGCTTTCAGCGCGCCCCGATGGACAATCTCGCCTCGGTGGGTGACCAAGGAATGGCGCACGATCTCATCATCCAGGTCCAGCTTCCCCACCCCCTGTTTGTAGAGATTCTTCACATATTCGAAGATATTGTTGGCATAAAGCCAGGTGGCATGAACAGGGATGGACCCCGGTATGTTCATCCGTCCGCTGATAGTTACGCCACCCACCCTCGTTTCGTCGCCGGGCAGGGTGGCCTGGCAATTTCCCCCCTGATCGATGGAGACATCCACGATGACGGATCCAGGTTGCATCTGTTCGATCATTTCCCGTGTCATCAATAGAGGAGCCACTTCTCCTGGCACGAGCGCGCTGAGTATGACAATGTCCATTTCTTTTAGGATGGGCATCAAAGCTTCTCGCTCCCTTGCCAGCCACTCGGCTGGCAAGGCCCTCGCGTAACCACCCTCACCCATGGCCAACTCGGGTGGCACGTCAAAACCCGCAACTGTAACCCCCAGGCTTCCAGCGGCTTCACGTGCTTCGGAACGAATATCCACCGCCTTGACAACCCCTCCCAGGCGCTTGGCCGTGGCGATGGCCTGCAATCCAACCACGCCCACACCAACTACCAGAAACGTCGCGGGCTTGATGACCCCAATGGCTGTAGCCATCATGGGAATCAACTTGGGGAAAATATGGGCCGCGATCACAACCGATTTGTAGCCGGTCACCGTGCTCATCGAGGTCAACGCGTCCATCCCCTGGGCGCGAGAAATCCTGGGAATTCCGTCCATGGTAAAAGCCGTGATTCCCCTGTCCCGAAGCATGCGAACCATATCGTGGTTGGCCGGGGCCGCAGGATGTAGAAAAGTGATCAGAACGCTTCCTTCCCGCATCATCTCGATCTCGTGTTTGCCAACCCTGGCATCAAAGCCCGGTTGCTTCACCTTGAGCACAAGGTCCGTCTGGGCAAACAACGCCTCTGATTCATATACGATGCTCGCCCCGGCATTCACGTAGTCTTCGTCCGAATGGCACGATCCTTCTCCAGCCCTCGTTTCCACAAGAACCTTCCATCCCATCCCAATGTATTTCTGGACGGTCTCGGGTGAAGCCGCCACCCGATTCTCGTTTTCCATGATCTCCTTGGGTACCCCAAGAATCATCATAGACCTCCCCTCTCCTTGCCCCGAATCCAGCGGGAAACTCTGGCAAAATACTGTCGATCAAAGGATAGCATGCTCTTTCCACGAGCAAGGGTCAATCCCCGCCCCTTGAAACCAAGCCATGGTCCATGGATTTGACTCTCCCCTGGGCCCACGGACACGCAACGTCGTTAAATTACGATAAACTCTCAGTGTAAATATTCAGTGAACCCGATATGGACCAGGGCTCCATGAAGGCAGGGCGAAAAGGATCTCATCTTCCGCGCTCATGCTCGGACGAAAGGATTTGTGCAAAATAATTTTATCAAGAGCAAACCAGGAGGTGTCGTTTTGAGGACATGGATGATGACTGTGCCATTTTTTCTTCCCTGTTTCGCGACCAGCGATGCAGATCCCCTTTACGAGACATCTTTCATCTTCGATCCCGACAAAGAGGATCACGGTCATGTCCACGCTTCCTGTATTGTGGAGTGTCCACACGGCGATCTGATCGCCTGCTGGTACGAAAACGGAGACAAGTTGCCGGAAGGTTTCTATGCCAAGGACAGGGACAAGAGTGACGACGTCAGAATTGGCGGATCTCGCCGCACAGCAGGGAGCGAAGAATGGAATCCTCCCTTCGTCATGGCCGACACCTATGGGGTTTCGGATAACAACCCTTGCATGGTGGTAGATCAGCAAGACAGGCTTTGGTTGTTCCACCCCACCCTCCTCTGCGTTCCTGAAACCAGTTGGGGCAGTGCCATTCTCCAATACTACATATCCACCGATTACCAGGATTCCGGCCCCCCCCGTTGGGAATACCAGAACATCCTTGTCGCACGCCCAAGAGGCTTTATAGAGGCCTACCTGGCTCCCTTGAGTAAAGTGGCGCAAAAAGGCGAACTCACCGAGGAACAGTGGGAAAAGGAGAGATCCGCGGCGGAAGACAGGTTCAAGGATCCATTCAAGACCCGTTTGGGATGGATGAGCAGGGCTCACCCCCTGATTCGTTCCGATGGTGCCCTGCTCCTTCCCTTGGCCAATGAGAATTTTGGACTGGCGGCCATGGCCATCACCCAGGACGCGGGTCTCACCTGGGAGTTTTCCATGGCTGTCCCTCTACGAGGATTGACCCAACCCACGGTCGTCGAGATCAGCGATGGGCATCTGATGGCGTTTTTCCGTAATAGTTTTCCAGTGCGCCGTATCTACCATAGCCAGTCCAGGGACGCGGGCATGACTTGGTCCGAAGCGGTCCCAACCGTACTTCCTCACCTTGGATCCGGAATCGAAGCCATCAAGCTTCAGAACGGTCGTATCTTGATGATTTACAACGACAAAACCGAAGGCCCCAGGGACAGTCTGGCTGTCTCTCTTTCCGAGGATAGAGGAGAAACCTGGCCTTATACGAGGCATTTGGAGAAAGACCCAGGAGGAAGATTCGATTATCCATCGGTAATTCAAGCCAAAGACGGCACCTTGCATGCCACGTATTCCTATCATCTCAGGACCATCAAGCATGTCCACTTCAATGAGCGATGGATCGAAGCTGGTGATCGTTGATGGGTCTGTGCGCATACAAAGGCGGCAAACTTGAAGTGAATCCGGTCCAGCCAATATAATATTGTCGCTCCATAATGTAAATTAAACTCGAACAAAACCCGGTAAAAACAGGAGAATGCAAATGCCACATAAAAATCAGCCAGAGCAGGCCCGCAACATCCCGTCAGGTAGGGCTTTGAACGCGACAGGATTGGCCGAATATGCAGAGGGATCGATTGTCAGCAGAACCCTGGCCGACACGCAGGGAGGAACCCTGACAGTCTTCGCTTTCGCTCAAGGACAGTCCCTGAGCGAGCATACTGCGCCCTTCGACGCATATGTTCACGTGTTAGATGGGCAGGCGGAACTCAGCATCGCTGGCCAAAAAATCATCGCGAAAAAAGGAGAAATGGTCTTGATGCCTGCCCACGTGCCCCACGCCATCAAGGCGGTTGAGCCCTTCAAGATGATTCTGACACTGTTTCGCCAGGAGAGCGAGTAGGATACACGACAGGAGATCCAAAAGGTCCTGGTGGCAAGTTCCAATCAAAGACGTTTGGGATTTTCACATCGACTTCCAAGGTGCTCGTGCCCGGTGTAAACTATCCGTGAATCGGCAAACTTTTAGTAACCCCAAACAGTGCGAGCGTCCCATGAATGCAAGGCGAGGAAGAAAATGAAATTTTTCGGCGCGTCCAAAATTCGCCTCTGGATCTTTCTGATCTGCTGTTCTCAAGGCTTCTCCGGCAACGATTCATGGCAACGAGATCCACGAGCCCTGATCACGAATTTCAACAATATGTACGGGCCCACGGTCTTAAAGGTTCAGGATGAGGATTACCCATACAGGTTGTGGTTCTTTGGTTGGGCGAAGGAACACGCCAACCCGGGACTGCGTGGAGCGGACGCGATCTTTCACGCTCGATCCAAGGATTTGATGGACTGGGAGATTTACTCGGGAGATACGGAATGGGATACACAGATGCGACCCGAACGATGGGTGCCTGTCGTCTATCCCAGTGAAGCATGGTATGACTGCTGGCACAATGGAGATCCTTCCGTGACACAACGGAACGGAAGATACTATATGGCCTATACCGCCACCTCCGAGCCGTTCAAACCCGCCCCGGGATTTCCCCTTGATATGGCAAGTTGCATCATGGGCGCCACGTCCCAGGATGGAATCCACTGGGAAAAGACGAAACAGCCTCTCCTGATCCATCCCAAGGACTGTGTTCCCCCGAACCCGGATCCGGACCGCATCGGAGACTTTGCCCGTCCATCCTTGCACTGGGAAGATGGCCATTGGAAGATGTGGATGGATTATTGGATTCCGGGTAAAGGAGTATGCCTGGGATTGGCAATAAATCCTGGGGATTTTGAGGACAAGGAAGGTTTTCAAATTGTGCATGATTTGCGCGAACCCCTGTTGGTAGATTGGCCCAACCCAGATGTAGTGAGGATCGGTTCACAATATCACTCGTTCGCCGATCCCGGAGGATGGCCAATCCAAGAGGGGGATTCCCACTGGATGACCCGACAATTGCGGGAAGCCGTTTCCCCGGATGGATTGCATTGGAAACGGTTGAATTTCATTCCCCCGGATCTTGACGCGGATGCCTGTCACGTGCCCCATGCCTTCCTGGTCGAGATCCAAGAAGAAGCGTGGCTTTACCTCTTCTACGCGACTCAGATCGGCAAGAGACGTCATGACGGACAATACCATTATGAATACGACAAGATCAGGGCCATGCGAAGAAGAATCGTCTTCTGATTTGAGCAACCTCATCATTCTCTGTATGATCTGGTAGAGTGTATCCTTCCAGGATATCTGTCATCATGAAGTTTTCTTCTTTTTCCGTTCGACAGTCACGGAGGAATTGGAGCAAAGTCCGCAAGGGACAGTAAGGTCGACTATGCCCAACCCTGAGAGCATCTGGTATGCCGTTCGACAAACCCACGTGATTCTACCCCCTCGACAGACGATCGAGACGTTCGGAGCCACCACCATCAAGTATCACCTCGTCAGTGAATTGATGGATGAAGTCAACAAGGTCCGTGTTCGAGAGGGACGCGCCCACTCGGAACGCCCCATGATCATTTCCCCTCATCAGTATGCCGACATGCTCCTCGACGGATTCGGTTCCAAGGCCAATGAGTACGCCGATACGCTTCGACAACAGGGAGATCTCGTGACTATCCTTCAATATGGACTCCGTTTCAGGAAGGAAGCTATCACCGAGTCCTTTGTCAACGACAGCATCCAGTCCGTGGCGGATCGAGTCAAGCAAGAAGTGGTATCGTCCAAAGATCCGCTGTCCGCCGTGGTGGTGGGAGCGGATGAACTTTGGGAAGTCTCTCTCATTAAGTTCCTGTTGGATTATGTGCAGCACTCCATCCCGGGAAACGTCAGAGCGCTTCAACAGAGCGGACACATTCCCACCCACGACTCCCGCATCAGGGATGTGGAAAAAGCCTTTCAGGAAGCTGAAAGAGATTCCTCTCGAATCAACGATCTGGGCGTCAAGCTGCAGAAGTATGGCCTCTTCGAACAGTACGAGGACCGCTTCTACGCCTTGATTCGCAGGCACGGCTGACACGCCCCCCCTCGTTCCCGCCTCATTCGACACAACCTGGTACTGTTATCGCTTCCATCGGTTCCAAATGGTTCCGCATCTGTTTTCACGACCCTGCATCGGATGGTAGCTCGATCTCGCTTATTAAAGCTATTTGTTGAGATTATCTTCCCTTCCACACCCTGTGGCACACCTCTTGCTTCTCATGGTGGACATTTCATTGACCCCAAGTAACGGCCCCTGGGCCGTCATCACCAGGACACGGGCACGAGGTTCGTGCCCGTGTCCTGCCCCTTCCTCCTTTGTCCACTTCGAGACAACAGATCATGTTTGGTTGTTTCCTCAAAAAGCATGGTATCCGAACTGGAATATATGATTTCCTTTCAAGAATTGGATACACTCTATCAACAATGTTTTGGAAGTCCCATATGGATCCCCTGATCTCCCTGTTTACCATCGTGACCATCTCCATCCTCTTGTCACGTATTGCGATGTAAATATTCAGCACCCCAATCTGGGCAAGGGCTTGATACCAGCAGGGCGAGGAATGCGTGAATCGTCTTGGCTCATGCTCGGTGGTCGGCCCACCCCTGAACCCGGCCAGACGATTCACGCACTCCTCGCCAACCGGCTATAATCTAAGCTCGGATCGGGTCCACTGAATATTTACCTTGCGACCATCGCTTTGGTGCATACAGGTATGTCCAGGGAGGCCGCTTGTTTCCAGGTTTGAGCCACTACAACTACTCTTTCAATCGATGAGGAATGATTATCTTGAGTAACATCTCAGAGAAAGACCAAGACCATCAGCGTCTGGCCCTCCAGGGAGGGCACAAGGCCGTGGCAGCCATTGAAGGACGAGGTCAACCCAAGATCGGGGAAAAGGAATTCTTGTCCGTGGCCGAACGCTTCGGTCTTTCCAAATCCGTCCTGCGAAAGATCAAGGAAGCGCTTCGAGAGGAAGATTGGGAGAGCGGTCCCTTTCTGGCCAACTACTACTCGGATCTCAAGGAAACCAAGGTCCAGGCCTTTGAGAGAAAAGCCAGGGACTTCTTCGGAACGCCGTTCTCCCTGGCCGTCAACTCCGGTACCTCCGCGCTCCATGCCGCCTTCGTCGCCGTGGGCGTGGGACCCGGCACCGAGGTGATCCTTCCCGCCATCGGGTTCTTCGCCACGGCCGCGGCGGTCGTGGCTGCCAAGGGAGTTCCGGTATTCTGCGACGTGAATGAATCCTTGGCCATGGATCCCAACAAGATCGAACGGCTCATCACCAGGCGTACCGTCGCCGTGGCGCCCACGTGCGTCATGGGAAGCGTGCCCGATATGGACCCCATTCTGAACGTGGCCCGTCGCCATCGTATCCACGTGGTGGAGGACTGCGCTCAATCCTGCGGCGGACGATACAAAGGCAAGCTCGTGGGCACTCTGGGAGACGTGGGATGTTTCAGTATCTCCGCCTACAAGATCGTGGGAGGAGGAGAAGGCGGACTTCTCCTCGCGAAAGACAAGAGCCTATGGGAAAGAGCGAGTCAGTTGGTTGAATGCGGTGGGCTTTGGAGGCCTGACCGCTTCGCTCCTCCAAGATACGATGGAGAGCTGTTCTGTGGCAACAACTATAGAATGTCAGAATTGGAGGCAGCGGTAGATGTGATCCAAATCGACAAGATCCAATCCACGGTATCCAGGTTCCAGAGGGTAAAGCATCGTATTCTCGAGCGACTTCACTCCTACCGTGAAATTACTCCCCAGCTTCTCAACGATCCTGAAGGCGAAGTAGGTTACAGGATTTGTTTCTTTCCTGAGACGCTCGATTTGGGAGAGAAGATCGTGGAAGCGCTCCAGGCCGAAGGGGTGCCGTGCGGTACCCGCGGAAACCATGGCGCTCCGGACTGGCACTGTTACGGTTTCATGTATCCCATTCTTCTTCAAGGGACTCCCACCCCGGTGAACTGTCCCTTCCATTGTCCCATATATCTCTCCAAAGGAGGCGAGGCGACCTACGCTCGAGGAGATTGCCCAGTGGCAGACGATCTTTTCGATCGAGTCGTTGCCGTACACCTCAACCAATGGCACACCGTCAAAGACTGCAAAAACATCGCTGCAGGGATTAATAAGGTACTGGATGCCTTCTGCGGCAGGACAAAAGATCCAGCCAAGGGTTGGCTGAGAAGCTGTCTATCCTGAGCCGTGCGCCCGAATCAGCAGCTTCCATCCCAAACCTGGGGACGCCAACTGCAAACCAGATCCTCGTTAAGTTTATCCAGAAGTTCCATTTCCTCTTCCGAGATCTCAAAGTCGAAAACATCTCTATTCTCCAGGATTCGTTCCCTATGTATCGACTTCGGGAAGAGAATGGCTCCTTTCTGAAGCCCCCACCGTATCATGACCTGGGCAGAAGTCTTACCGTGGTGTTTCCCTATCTCGGCCAACACGGGATGGTTGAGCCTCTGACCACGAGTAAGAGGGGAATATCCTTCCACCGCGATATCGTGATCCGCGCAAAAACGTCGAACCTGTCTTTGGGAAAGGAAAGGACTCATTTCAATCTGGTCGATGACCGGGACAACATCCGAGCATGAGATGAGTCGATCCAAACGCTTCCCTCCGAAGTTGGACACCCCAACGGATCGACACAGCCCTTCCTGCCGAAGCTCTATCATCGCCTTCCATGTTTCCTCGGTAAGGTCATCGTTCGGCCAATGAATGAGGTAGAGGTCCACATAATCCAATTGCAGTCTCTTCAAACTCTCTCGACAAGCCGCGCGGGTAGACTCATATCCTTGATCATCATTCCATACCTTGGTGGTAACAAAGATTTCGTCCCGTGGAATGCCGGATGATTTCAACGCGTCCCCCACACTCTCTTCGTTTCGGTAAATGCTCGCTGTATCGATGTGTCTGTATCCTGCCTCCAAGGCCCAAAGAACCGCATTTTCTGCGTCCCGTCCCTTTTCGGATTGGAACACGCCCAATCCCAGAATCGGGATTTCCCTCCCATCGGAAAGTTTCTTTCTGGTGTCGAGTGTCAAATTCATGGGATCCTCCATTGGACATGTGATACTACGTTGAGTTTCAATACTCTTTTCAATACATGTCCCACTATACCATTTGTATACATTCAGCCTTCCAGAAGAAGACCTCTCTTGAGCCCTTCCATCCTGATTTCGTTGCATTTTGCATGGACCTCATGGCGCAAATATTCAGTGAACCCGATCCAGAGACAAACCGTCGTGGGAAGAGAAGACAGAGATGCTGTTCTGTCACTTCTCCGCCAAGGGCTGCGTTTGGATCGCTTTCACTGAATATTTACCTCATGGCATTCGAAATGTACACCCTCGCCGATGTTCGCTCTCCCATCTGTTCGGTTGCAGCCAAAGGCTGCGTTAGATCCTTGAAACATCTAGCAAACACCGCAACCTTTCTGAAAACCTCAAAAATCAAGAGAGCCCATGTCCATAGACGGAAATAACCAATATGTAAAATCAGCGCAAAAGGTGTAAGATGGGAAAGTCTGGCCATGGCAGGACAGGGGAAAATCATCAACAGGGAAAAGGAGGATTCTTGCCTACGACGCATGACGTGACAAATATGGCGCTTTTTTGTGACTTTGAGAACATCGCGCTAGGCGTGAGGGATGCAAAATATGCCAAATTCGACGTAGGCAGGGTGCTTGAACGCCTGCTGCTCAAGGGAAGCATCGTAGTAAAGAAAGCCTATGCAGACTGGGATCGATACAAGGATTTTAAGGCGGCCATGCACGAGGCCGCGTTCGAACTCATCGATATTCCTCATCTTCGTCTGTCAGGGAAGAACTCTGCGGATATTCGTATGGTCGTGGACGCGCTGGATCTATGCTACACCAAGTCCCATGTGGATGCCTTTGTGATCATCAGCGGGGATTCGGATTTCTCTCCCTTGGTGAGCAAACTCAGGGAAAACAACAAACAGGTCATCGGTGTAGGCGTGAAAAGTTCCACCTCGGATCTTCTCACGGCCAACTGTGACGAATTCATCTTTTACGATGATTTAGTCCACGCGGAAGAACGCGGCAAAGCCCGAAGACAAAAGGCACACAAGATCAGACTAGGCAAGGGCTCGAAAGGTAAAGAAGGAGAAGAGGAAGAAAAGATTCTCGAGGCCATAGATCTTGTGGTGGAGACCGTAGAGGCACTCTTCGCGGAACGAGGGGATGACGAACGGATCTGGGCATCCTTGGTCAAGCAAACCATGAAACGAAGGCGTCCCGGCTTCGCGGAATCGACCTATGGATTCCGTACTTTCGGGCAACTTTTGGAAGAGGCCGAAAAGCGAGGATATCTGGAGATGGAACGCCGCGAAAAATCTGGAGGCTATATCATCACAGGCACACGATAAATCTTCTACGCACTGCCCCGCAAACAGGAGACCCTTCCCCCTCCAAGCCAGTGATGGCGCACACAGTCGCAGCATGTCCCCAGCCGGGAACAATTCTCGCTCGAACAAATACATCGCTCTTGATTCTTCTCGTACTGACTACACTTCTCGGAGTGCTCCTTGGGAAGAGAAGCAAGCAAAGAGGGAGCCTGGGTCCCTCGCATACAAGCCGTCAAAGGCCAGGCGCTGCTCTTGGAATGATACGCCACACATTCACAACAGATTCCATGACGGGGACATGATGTTTCCAGGCAAGGACACATCTGTTCATTGATCTCCAGGTTGGGACAATGCACTGCCGGCATTTTCAAGATCCTCCTGTGGCATGGTAAATATTCAGTGAAAGCGATCTGATCGAGGGCTTGAACTCAGCAGGGCGAGGAATGCATGAATCGTCTTGGCTCATGCTCGGTGGTCGGCCCGCCCCTGAACCCGCCCAGACGATTCACGCACTCCTCGCCAGCCCTCTATAATCTAAGATCAGATCGGGTTTACTGAATATTTACGTGGCATGGCTAATGGCTCTTCATACATATCACCATAATATCGCCATCTATCTTACTTGGATCCTTGGTAGAGAGTCCACCCACCCCTGTCCTCAGCCGGGGTCTGGACTTCCGGTCCCGTGATCGGCATACTTTCTCTTCGAACCCGGATGATATTTCAAAGGAGTCTGGCATGCATGCACCATCTTGTCCGATGCCGGAAAGGTTCGATACCTGCAAGGAACTGGAAGACTTCCTTTCCAGACCAAAGAAGGACGTGATCAACTCCTTGGCGGGATTGGATGGAGATTTATTGATTCTGGGCGCCGGAGGCAAGATGGGACCCACCCTAGCTCTCCTGGCCCAGCGATGTGTGCGGGAAGGGGGACTTCACAAAGAGATCATCGCGGTGGACCTGTTTCCAGACAACCAGGTCGAAACCAGGCTGCGGGAAGCGGGAATCAAGACCCTGCGATGCGATATGATGGATCCCAAGGATCTAGCTCGCCTTCCGGATGCAGACAATGTGATCTTTATGGTAGGCATGAAGTTTGGCACCACCGGCAAGGAAGCGGCTACCTGGGCGGTCAACGCCCATCTGCCGGCTTTGGCCGCGCAACGTTTCGTCGGATCAAGAACCGTGGTATTTTCCAGCGGAAACGTCTATCCGCTCGTTCCTGTTTTATCCGGAGGATGCACCGAACGAGTCCCTCCAGCCCCCCTGGGAGAATACGCCCAGAGCGTGTTAGGAAGGGAAAGGAACTTCGAATATTTCGCCTCCAGATCCGAGAGTCCTGTCCTTTTCTTCCGCCTCAATTACGCTGTAGAGATGCGATACGGGGTCCTCTGGGACATCGGACAAAAGGTCTGGCATGGTCAGCCAGTGGATGTGTCTATGGGACATGCCAACGTGATCTGGCAAGGTGACGCCAACGCTTATGCCCTTCGCTGCCTGGCTTTGGCCCAATCCCCTCCCCGTATTCTCAACGTCACAGGTCCGGAGATCTTATCTGTTCGGCAAATAGCTCATCGCTTTGGGATGTGGATGAAACGGGACGTTTTGATTCAGGGACAAGAAGAACCAACGGCTTTGTTGAGCGACGCTCAAGAGGCGTTTCGCCTCTTGGGATATCCCAAGGTGCCGACGGGCCGCGTCATCGAATGGCTGGCCTCCTGGATCTCCTCCGGGGGAGCGGACCTGGGCAAACCCACGAAATACCAGGTGCGAGATGGCAAGTTCTAACACGTACCTTGGCTGCGACCCTCACCCCACCAACCTCTCTCAAATGTCAAGGGAGCCCTTGGGTGTGAAAATAATTCCATATAAGAATGCAGAGAAGTCATGACGGGAAAGTCCAGATCCCAGCAAGCAGACTGGCGGGACACCTTAAAAGAAGGTGCCGTGATACCGGCGTGTCCCTTGGCCCTTACAGCAGATCGATCCTTCGATGAAAGAAGGCAACGGGCTTTGGTGCGTTACTACGTGGCCGCCGGAGCTGGTGGATTGGCTGTAGGGGTTCATACGACCCAGTTCGCTATCCATGACCCCTCTGTCGGTCTCTATGAAAAGGTACTTCGACTGGCATCTGAAACCCTGGACCAGGAGAAGAGAAACGGTTTCATCAAGATAGCGGGACTGGTCGGAAATACAGCGCAAGCCCTCAGAGAGGCGGACTTGGCCTGTTCCCTCGGATACCATTGCGGACTGTTGAGTCTGGCATCCTGGAAAGAAGCCCCCCTGAACCAGATCCTTTCCCATTGCGCTCAAGTGGCCCAACGAATCCCTTTGTTCGGATTCTATCTGCAGACCGCGGTGGGGGGGCGACTTCTTCCCTATGAATTCTGGTCGCGTTTCGCGGAGATCGACCATGTTGTGGCGATCAAGATCGCCCCCTTCAACCGATACCACACGCTGGACGTGGTTCGTGGCATAGCCGATTCTGGACGAGCCGAAAAGATCGCTCTGTACACAGGCAATGACGACAATATCGTGATGGATCTTCTCACAGAATATCGTTTCTCCCAGTCTCGATGCGCCCCGAGACTGGCGATTGTCGGGGGACTGCTGGGCCATTGGGCCGCGTGGACATCCAGCGCGGTCGAAATCCTGAATCGATGCAAGTCCGTTCGAGGCGCCTCGACTATCCCGGCCGATCTACTCGCCCTCAACGCCCAGGTGACGGATGCCAACGCGGCCTTTTTCGATGTGGCCCATGGGTACGCGGGCTGTATCGCCGGTATTCACGAGGTCCTAAGAAGACAAGGTCTCTTGGAAGGAACCTGGTGTCTGGATAGAAGGGAAGGACTTTCCCCGGGACAATGCCAGGAAATCGATCGGGTATACCGCGCTTATCCGAATATGAACGATGATGACTTCATATCCAAACATTTGGAGGAATGGCTATCCTAGAATCCCTGTGGATCTCTATGGCTCAAGAGGACGCCCTTGTTTGAACAGTTCGGAAGAAGAAGGGAGGGGCCAGCGTGAGGCATACCATTTCCTGTGTGGTCAGGAACGCGACAGGAGTTCTTGCCCGAGTGGTGAACGGAATATCCCAGGTCAACATCAACATCCACAGTGTGGCCGTTAGCGAAACGGACGATGTGGAAACATCTCGCATGACCCTGGTGGTAGAGGGAGAGGAACACACGACCGAACGAATCCACGAACATATAGGTGCCTTGCCCGAGGTGGTTGAGCTGGAGGAGTTGACAGCAGGGCATTTCATCAGCAGACAGATGATGCTGGTCAAGGTAAGGGCCGAGGGAGATATCCTTGCCCGTGTCATGCAGGTGGCTGAGTTGACCCGAGCCACGGTTCTGGATGTGGGAAACGACACCATGACGTTGGAACTGACAGGAGAAGAACAACAGATGAATGCCATGGTCCGGATGCTCAGACCCTACGGAATATTGGAATTGGCAAGGAGCGGTAGGATTGCCGTAAGACAAAGTCATGAATGAATCAATGGGCCTTTGCTCGGATCTTCCGGAACTGCTGTCCCGCGCCTCAGGGCTACAACAACCCCTTCGCTTGTTCGTGATCGCCCCCCATGAACAAACTGTTCTCGCCTCGGCCATGCAGGCGCAACATCTCGGTATCGCGCGTGTCGTTTTGGTGGGAGACGAAAGACTCATACGACAAGTGGCGGATGAATCCTCCATCTCCCTGGAGAAAGCGACGATCCTCGATGTGAAAGACCCCATGGACTCGGCCAACAAAGCCGCTCATCTCGTGGGAACGGGAGAGGGAGACATGCTCATGAAGGGACTGCTTCCCACCAAAAGTGTGGCACAAGCGATCCTGGATCCTGCCAACGGCCTCAGAACAGGGAACATTTTGAGCCATGTCGCCATCTTCCGTCCCCCGAAACTGGATCGTCTTTTATTCATGACGGATTCCGGGATTAACATCGCCCCCAACTTTTCTCGAAAGTTGCAAATCGTGAGAAACGCGGTGAATGCGGCGAGGCATCTCGGTTTGGAACGTCCCCGCGTGGCCATGATCGCGGCCATTGAACGTCTCGAGCTGCCGGCCATGCCCACCACGCTCGACGCCAAGATTGTGGAACGGCTGGCCACCACAGGCATGTTCCCTGACGCGGACATTCAAGGTCCTCTGGGTCTGGACAATGCGGTCTCCGAATTGTTGGCGCAAAGAAAAGGCATCAAGGGACCGGTGGCTGGCAGGGCAGATATCATCTGTGTTCCGGACATCGAATCCGGGAACATTCTCTACAAGACCCTCACCTGTTTCGCCGGTGTGGAGATCGCTGGGACCATGATGGGGGCCAAGGTGCCCGTGATCCTGCCCTCCCGTTCCGACACAACCCAAACCAAACTCTATTGCATCGCCTTGGCCAGAATCATGGCTGCCGGGATTCAAACGGGACAGCCCCAGATCCCCACATCTTCACCCTCAATCGCATAGTGGGGGATACACGTTCTCCGAGGTTCAGCCTTTACCCGTCCCTTTCTTTCTGGGTCGGGATTTGCCGAAGGTGCCTCTCCATATCTTGCCTCTTCTGGATCTTTGATCGCCTTTTCCCACGTGATCTCCTTTCTGGAGATTCATCTCCAAGAAATCTCACAGCTTTCTTCAGTCTAGTGATCATAATAGGCAACTCCAGTTTCGGTCAAGGCAATCGATACAGCAACGGCTCCTCCTGACCCTGAAGAACCCGGATCGCGCCTGCAGCCAAAGCCCGCATCTCCAGAGACCCCGGAAAGACCATTACAGGAGCCAACCGCCCAATTTTCTCTCGCAAGCCCTCTGTAACCAAAGTACTGTGAGCCAACCCACCGGTCAGAACGATCGCATCCACATCGCATCCAGCGGCCACGAACTGCGCCCCGATCTCCTTGGCCGTTTGATATAACATCCCCTCAACTACCAATCGAGCCCGTGCATCGCCTTCAGCTATGCGTTGTTCGATTCGATCCATTCGATGTTCACCCAGATAGGACTGAAGTCCACCCCTCTTCGTCAGTGCCCGTATCAACGTTTCTCGGTCACTCCCCTGCCTAAAGCAAAGGTCGATCAATTCCCCCATAGGAAGAGATCCCACTCTCTGCGGAGTATAAGGTCCTCCCCCCAAAAGGGCAATATTGTTGTCGACCATCCGACCTTCACGAATCGCGGCCACTGTGATCCCTCCCCCCAAATGGGCCACCACCAAACATAGGTCCTGCAGAAGAGATCCCATCCGTTGGGCCGCTTCCCGCGCCGCTTCTTTGACACTCAAGGCATGAGCCGCGCTCCTTCGGACAATGCCTTCAACCCCGGACAACTCCGCCTCCGGCCAAAACTCGTCCACAACCACAGGGTCCACCACAAAGGCAGGTATCCCCAATTTCAGAGCTAAATTCGCGGCCAGAGGAATACCCCAATTGCAGGCGTGATGTCGCTCCGGGTTCTCGGTCACGCCTCGGACCATGTCCTCATGAATGAAGATTCGATTCCCTTTTCTCTCCGCCAAGATATAGGTTCCCCCTTTGAGCTTGCCTTCGGGCCTGGGAAGAAAACCACCTCTGGCCGAAATAGAATCCAAGGGCCCGGAATAAGCATTGTTGAGCCGCTCCCGAAGTTCATCGCTGATTTTGGTCAGAACGCGTTTCCTGTCAAAGGCCAGACAAGGCACAGGCAAGTCGCAGGATATCTCTTCATCGAGAAGGGACCGTTCTCCCCGGAAAACAGACCATTTCATGGAGGTAGACCCCGGGTTGATGACCCAGACACGTTCTTCCTGTCCAGTGCCCGAACCGGTTCCCTCTGTTTTCCCTCGTATGGTATCTTTCTCCCCTGTCCCATCCATTAGGTTGTCCACAGCCTCCATGGTTTGGGACGCAGCAATCCAGTTCCTTGACGTTCAGATCGAATAAACTTCCTGTTCCAGAATTTGGATATAGTTCTTCTGGAGCACAGCGATGGCCTCCTCGGTCCGATCAACGCCCATGATCACCACTGCATTGTCGTGAAAGCGGCCAATCAACGGGTAGAGATAAAGCACATTGATGGCTGCTTCCCTGAGCGGCTTGAGCACCGCATTGACTCCTCCTGGATGATCCGGGGTCTCTACTGCAAAAACGTCATGGACACTCAACTCACAACGGCAATGCTTTAACACGGCCTGGGCCTTGATCGGGTTGTCCACCACCAAACGCACCACCGAGGTTTCTCCTTCCGTGGCCGCGGCGATGGCCCGAATATTGATTCCCTCGTCTCCAAGCATATTGCTGATCCTGGACAGTTCGCCCGGTCGATTGGGTAGGGTCACTGAGATTTGTTGAAGCATCATGGTTGGACAGAAACTCCTTCCTTCCGGTTGAGTCAAGATCAATGATCTTCAGGCATATTGAGAACCCCGATCCAAAGCCTCTCTGTTGATTTGAATTAGCTTCTTTTTCTTGGCAAAGATCTTTTCCACAGCCGAATAAATGGACCGCATTTCCACCAATTGGGTCCTCTTTACAAAAGCGCCCAGCATGATCATATTGGTCCCGCGCGGATTCTTGAGTTCTTCCGCCAACGCGGTGGCCGGAATTTCCCACAACTGGACATCCCCTCTCATGGGGCTTTCCTCTATCAAGGTCGTGTTGAGAAAAAACATCCCTCCGGAAGCGACCTGGTTCTGAAACTTGAGCATCGAAGGCAGGTTCAGAACCACCACATACTCAGGCTCCGAAGCCACCGGCGAAGAGATTTCTTCGTCACCCACCGCAACGGTACAGTGCGCAGTACCACCACGCACTTCAGCGCCATAGACCGGGAGGTATGTCACATACTTATCCTCGATCATGGCTGCGTAGGCCAGAGTATACCCCATGGAAAGTACCCCCTGGCCTCCGAAACCGGCAAAAAAAGTCTTGATGATCATCCGCGTCACTCTTCCGAAGGAAGGTTTTTCTTGTTTCGTCGGTCTACCAACACGCCCGGCTTGAAGCACCGACTTACCCGATCGTCGATGAAAGTGCAGGCCTGGTCCGGGGACATCTTCCAATTGGTCGGACACATGGAAAGCACCTCAACCAGACTGAAACCCTCATCATCTATCTGACACTGGAAGGCTTCCCGTATAGCCTTCTTGGTCTGCCGAATCCCCTTGGGTGAGTTGACCGCGGTGCGCGCGATATAAGCGCTCCCCGGGATTTCCGACAGCAGGTGGCTGATATCCAGAGGAAAGCCCTCGCGCCGCTCGGAACGCCCCTCAGGCGCAGTCGTAGCTTTCATGTCCAAGAGCGTAGTTGGGGCCATTTGGCCCCCGGTCATTCCATAAATACCATTGTTGATAAAGATCACGCTGATCCGTTCTCCCCGGCTGGCAGCATGAAGGGTCTCAGCCGTACCGATCGCCGCCAGATCGCCATCGCCTTGATAGGAAAAAACCAGGGACTCGGGAAGCGCGCGTTTGATACCGGTAGCCACGGCGGCTCCCCTGCCATGCGCGGCTTCCACTGTATCGAAATCAAAGTAAAAATAGGCCAGCACCGCGCATCCGGCCGGAGCCACGCTGACCACACGATCGCCCAGGTTCATCTCCTCCAGTACCTCGCATAGGAGGCGATGAACTATGGAATGCCCGCAGCCTGGACAATAGTGGTTGGCCACTGGTTTGAGATAGGATGGACGGCTATATACTTTTTTCATCTTGATAAGGAACACAGACCCATCGTTGATGTCCCAGGCCTGTTATGTGCGAACCCGTTGATAATAGCGACTGGCAATGACCTTGGCCATCTCCACTGGAGTAGGGATAGGCCCACCCGGCCTGCCATAAAAAAACAATTCTCCGCGGCCCTGTAGGGCGAGGGATACGTCCTCGACCATCTGGCCAGCATTTAGTTCAAAAACCAAAAACTCTTTCACATGATCCACGGCGGAGCGAATGACCTGATAAGGATATGGCCATAGGGTAATCGGCCTGATCAACCCGACCTTCTGACCTTCCTTACGAAGTCGGTGGATGGCTCCTTTGGCAATTCGGGCAGCGGTCCCGAAGGCCACAACCGCCATCTTGGCATCCTCCATCATGAAATTGTCGCATCGCACTTCTTCACGCGCAATCTGTTTGTACTTGCGCTGCAGTTTCCAGTTGTGTTCTTCCATCAACTTGGTGTCCAGTATCAACGAACGGAAGAAACGGGACGGCCTGTCCTTGGCCCCTCGCAGAGTCCAGTCTTTTACAGGCAACTCTTCGATAGGCTCAGGCAAGATGACAGGTTCCATCATCTGGCCGAGCAACCCATCCGCCAAGACCATCACCGGGTTACGATAACGATCCGCCAAATCGAATGCCTGGTAGGTAAGGTCCACCAATTCCTGCACCGAGGCCGGAGCGAGTACCATTACCTTGTAATCCCCGTGACCTCCCCCTCGGGTTGCCTGATGATAGTCCCCCTGGCTCCCCGCGATGTTGCCCAGGCCGGGTCCCCCCCGCATCACGTTCACAACCACGGCAGGCAACTCTTGGCCGGCCAAAAAAGAAATTCCCTCCTGCTTGAGGGAAATCCCTGGACTACTCGATGAGGTCAAGGCCCGGGCTCCGGTAACCACAGCGCCCAACACCATATTGATCGAGGCAATCTCGCTTTCAGCCTGGACAAAGGTTCCCCCAACCTTGGGCAGGTGCTCTGCCATATACTCGGGCACCTCGTTCTGTGGGGTAATCGGATAGCCAAAATAGAAACGACAACCTGCCCTGATGGCAGCCTCGGCCATGGCGTGGTTCCCGTTCATCAGGAATTTTTCAGGCACGCCAAACCTCGATAGCAGCTTCAGGACATACCAGAGCGCAGATGGCACAGCCCGTACATTCGCCGCCTTGAAACTCGGCAGGATTATAGCCCTTGAGGTTATAGCGATGGGAAAGACGAATACAGCCCTTTGGACAGTGCTTCAGGCAATAACCGCACGATTTACACAGCTCAACGTTGATTTCGATTTTCCCTTTGATTATTACAGCGGACAAAGTTCTTCCTTTCCTTTACTCTATTAATTATACCAGAATAAAAACGGCGAGCGACAGATCGGCCCACCCGTTGACTCGATCCCCAGTACATCATATCCTCTTGAATCTAGATGCGGAAAACCTCCGCGTGCAGCAAGCTATTGGCCATCCAACAGTTCATGTTCAGTCAACTGGTCATAGGCTCAAAGAATGGCCTCGACCAAGAGCCAACATCCATCATGCACGAATTTTCGTTCGCAGAGCAAATTCTTGAAGCCGTAATCTCGGAATCGCGTGGATATCCAGGCTCCAAGGTCACCGCAATACGGATTCGAGCCACCTCGGCTTTGGGACTTGAAATGGCCAGTTTGCGTTTTGCCCTGGAAACCCTTGCTCATGGAACCCAGGCTCAGGGGGCCATACTCAATATGCAAACAGAACATCCACAAATGGATTGTCCCGTCTGCGGACGCGTGGAAGTCGAAAACATTCAAGATGCCATATGTCCTCAATGCGGACGAGTCGGAAAGCCCACAAGAGCCACTGAATTGATCATCGAGGAGATTGAACTGGATGAGTAGAAGAATCAAGCTGGAAAAAATACTTCAAGCGCCCGGCCATGAACTGGCCGGGGAGCTGCATGCGTTCTTCAAGGAACAAGGCATATTCGTCGTCAATTTGATCGGATCTCCTGGATCAGGCAAGACGAGCCTTTTGGAGGCTTTCGCGCCCCATCTGGCGGGACGGGCGGCTGTCATCGAAGGAGACCTGGCCACGGATGAGGACTCCAGGCGTCTCAACAAGCTGGGTCTTCTCGCGTATCAGATCAATACGGTGAACGCATGCCACCTGGATCCAGGCATGATTCGGGATGCAATAGCAAACATGCCCCTGGAAGGTGTTGAGTTTCTTTTCGTCGAAAATGTCGGCAATCTCGTTTGCCCGGCAAGCTTTGACATAGGAGATCATATCAAGGTCGCAACGGTCTCCGTGACCGAGGGCGAGGATAAACCGGCCAAGTATCCCACCGCGATGAGGGTTTCGTCAGCCCTCGTGGTGACCAAGATCGACCTTTTGCCCCATCTGTCATGCGATCTGGAGCGTATGCGCCGAGACGCTCAATCCCATGCTCCCAAGATACGATGTTTCCAGACTTCCGCGAAAACTGGAGAAGGAATCCAAGAATTCCTTGGTTGGCTCAGCGAAATATCCGCGGCCAATTTTCGATGAACCCAGACCTCAACAGATTCGAGGCAGTTCCTCTCCATATGGCATTTCAATGATTCGCTCTCCACCATAGCGCGTCTTCAGCCACGCTGAGAATCGTCTTCTCTCCACCACGCGTCCGATGATAGCGGAGCATTCCCCACCGGGCACGCTTTGAAAGGCATCTAATGCCCGTGACGCGTCGGCTTCAGGAACAAATGCAACGATCTTGCCTTCATTGGCTATGCTCAGGGGATCCATCCCTAACAGGTCACAAGCCGCTCGAACCTCAGGTCGAATAGGAAGAGCATCTTCCTCAAGTTCAATCGTCACCTCGCTGTCATCGGCAAGCTCCACGCAACAGGCCGCGAGCCCTCCCCTGGTTGGATCCCGCATGGCATGCACCGTCGCCTTGGCTTCTATCAACGCCCTCACAAAAGGCCATACAGAAGCAGAATCCGAGCAAATCAAGGTCCCGAACTCGATCCCCTTCCGTTCGCTCATGACCGCCACACCATGTTCCGCTATGAACCCATTGATCAGAACACAATCTCCGGAACATAAACCACATGGATCCGACTTGACACGCTTGATTCCTATGCCTGAGGTGTGGACGAACAAATCGTCAGCCTCGCCCTGGGCAACCACCTTGGTGTCCCCGGTGACAACCCTGATTCCGCAATTTCGTGCCGCATCGGATGCCGAGGTCAGAATCCTTCTGACAACCTGGATATCCAAGCCTTCCTCGATGATCAATCCCATGGAGAGCGCGAGCGGTTCTGCGCCAGAAACAGCCAAATCATTGATCGTGCCATAAACGCTCAAACTCCCTATATCTCCACCCCTGAACACCAAGGGTTTGACAACAAATGAATCGGTTGTCAAAACCAACCCATCCGCTCCAGGAACATCCGCGGCGTCAGGAAGTCCGTGAACAGCCCCACCCATAAGTGGAAGGATCACCTTCAGGATGAGTTCACGCGTCAGCAACCCACCTCCACCATGCGCCAAAAGAATACGGTCCTCACCCATATCTATACCTCGCGGCACATGACCCTTCCGAAGAAACCATGCATGGACCCACAGGCGAGACAGGAACGCATTCTTTTCCGAACAGAGGACATTCGGAGGGATAGATCCGCCCCCTGAGCACGTCGCCGCACCGACATCCCTTCAACTCGTCCCGTGGCATCTCAGGCAAAGTAAAGACATGTTCAGCGTCGAACTTCCTGAACTCATGGCGCAACCTTAATCCACTGTTCGGTATCTGGCCAAGTCCACGCCACTCTTCATCCACAACCCGAAACGCCCTCATCATCGTATCCCATGCCTTCCTGTTACCGGTACGTGTAACCGCCCGACGATACTGAATGAAAGACCCGGTTCGGCCTTGGTGGATCAACTCCAAGAGCATGGCAATGCCTTCCAGAATATCCATGGGATCGAAGCCAGTGGTCACGCAAGGAACGGCTTTTCGTCTCGCAAGATCTTCATAGGAATCCGCGCCGATAATAACCGACACGTGACCCGGTGTCAAAAAACCATGGATGTCTGAAGTTCCCTCCAGAACGGCCTCCATCGCTGGAACGACCAGTTTATGAGTGATCATGGCACTGAAATTTTCAACACTTTCCTCGTCCGCCCTAAGCAAAACTGAAGCTACCCCTGGCGCCGTTGTTTCAAATCCGATTGCCAGAAAAACGACTCTCTTGTCGCGCTCCCGTCGCGCCGTTTCCAAGGCATGAAGGGGCGAAGACACAATGCGTATATCCGATCCACGCGCACGCTCCTTTTCCAGGGATGAGTTCACACCGGGAACTCGAATCATATCGCCAAAGGTACATAGCGCCACATCAGGCTCGCGCGCAAGGAGTATCATTCTCTCCACATCACGTTGCGAAGTGACGCAAACAGGACATCCTGGACCTGAGATCAGCTCGATCGACTTGGGAAGAATGGTCCGAAGTCCCGCCTTTCCGATGGCGTGTGTGTGCGTCCCGCACACCTCCATCAAACGCACGGTCCTGCCGACTTGATGCGCGGCCAAGCGTATACGTCTGACATACCCTTCAAGCATCGATAGCGTCATCCATGGTTTCTCTCATGGAAGCGAACATCTTCAGGTTTTCCTCCGCTTCGTGCCGATCTAGTCGCTCTATGGCAAATCCGGCATGAACCAGAACCCAGTCTCCAACCTGCGGATTTTCGATCAAACTCAGGTCCGCTTCCAAGGTGTTTCCTTCCAGTTCCATCCTGCCCATATTACCCAGAATTTGCATAATCTTCACCGGCATAGCCAAACACATGTTTGCCTCCATCCGACAACCATCGCCAAGCGGCGACTGCCGCCTGGCCCAGGCTCACGCCACCGTCGCCCGGTGGAACCTCCTTGTTGAACAGGAGCTCAAAATCGTTCGCGGAAAATTCCAGCAATAGTTTCTCGACCAGATACGCATTGGACATGACACCGCCGGAGATCGCAACCGTTCGAATACCCGTATTCTCTCTCGCCTCAAGACACATATTCAGTACCAGACGCGCAATACTGTTGTGGAATCTGGCCGCACAGATCTCTGTGGATGCCCCGGACAAGAAATCCTCCACCAGTCTCTGAATAAGGTGCCTTGATCTGATGACCGTATGAATCGCGGTCCCTTTCACATACTCCACTTCATAAAATCCATCCTCACCCTGAGCCCGCCAAGCCGCTGCTTCCAGCTCCATCGGCGCTTGCGCATGAAAGGTATTGTACCCACAGATTCCCAGCAAAGCCGATATTGAATCAAAAAGGCGTCCCATACCGGAGGTCGTGGGACAGTTGACCCCACGATCCATGATCTGGGAAACACCCCTCATCTCATCTTTGGCAAACTCTGGCATAAGTCGACCGGCCAGTTCGTCCGATCGATCACCAAAGGCCGTTCTGAGATGGGAATAGGCCATCCGCTGTATCCTCTTCTCTGCCATATCCCCTCCCGGCTGCGCTATTGGCTCCAGGCTACCTATCCGCTCAAAGCCTGCCAGGTCACATAGCATGAACTCGCTACCCCACAGCTTACCATCACCGCCCCATCCCATTCCATCGAAAGCAACGCCTATCACCGGATCTGTCCGTCCCTCTTCAGCCAAGACCGAGGCGATATGGGCATGATGATGCTGTACGAACTGGACCTCGAGCCCGCTTTGCCGCGCGTACTTTGTGGTCAGATAGCCTGGATGCATATCACAAGCCACAACAGCGGCATGAAGCCCCAAAACCCTCTGGATATGCTCGATCGCATCAAGAAAAGATTCGTAGGCCTTGACCTCCTGAAGATCCCCGATATGATGACTGAGGAATGCCTTGTCCTTGCGCACCCAACATATCGTGTTGTTTTGCTCCGCCCCTACGGCAAGAATTTCTCCGGCAGACATATTCAAGGGCAACCGTACAGGAAAAGGAGCGTATCCCCGCGAACGTCGAAGAAATCGCGTGTGCCCTTGCGTCACCTGCATCACCGAATCATCGGTTCTAACCTGGATATCCCTATTGTGCATCAGGAAACAATCCGCCAATCCGTTCAATCTTCGGAGGGCGTCTTCATTCTGATATGCGATGGGCTCATCCGATATGTTCCCGCTCGTCATCACGACCGAATCAAATCTTTGCATCAACAGAGCATGCATCGGAGTATAGGGCAACATGACCCCAAAGAACATGCTTCCGGGAGCGACCGCCTCTGCCAATCCATGCCGATCGCGTTTTCTAAGCAGGACAATGGGCCGCTCTGGGCCGCATAAAAGCTCTCTCTCTTCTGAAGAAACGATACAGATTCGCATCGCTTCCTGCGGTGTGGATACCATGACCGCAAACGGTTTGAGATCCCGACGCTTGCGTTTACGAAGTTCTTTCACCGCCTCCATGTTCTCCGCGGCACAGACGAGATGAAACCCGCCCAGGCCCTTCATGGCCACAATTCCGCCTCGGGCAAGCCTCGCCTTTGTCTCCTCCATGGGATCTGCGCATGGGATCTCTGTCCCGTCTGGAGCGATCAGCCGCATCTGGGGTCCACACACCTTGCAACAGGTTGGCTCCGCATGAAAACGCCTGTTGGAAGGAGATTCATATTCCTGACAGCACTCCGGACACATCTGAAAACTCACCATGGTGGTGCGTTTCCTGTCATATGGAAGATCCTTTATGATCGTGTACCGTGGACCGCAATTCGTGCAATTAATAAAGGCATAACGAAATCTTCTGTCAGATGGATCTTGCATTTCTCGAAGACAATCCTCGCATGTCCCAAGATCCGGCAGGACAAGAACTGTCCGTTTTCCAGCGCATCGGCTGGCCTTGATCATGAAACCCGGTATTCCAGTGGTCTGGATTCTGGTGTCTATGATTTTCTCCACGCGTGCCATCGGCGGAGAGGATTCTCTAATTTCCAGAAGAAAGGCTTCCAAGGCGGCAGGTTCCCCCTCCACCTCGACAACAACCCCCTCGGGATCGTTGGAAACATATCCATCCAACTTAAGTCTGGTTGCCAGCGAACAAACGAATGGACGGAATCCAACCCCCTGTACAGCCCCAGTCACCTTGACGAGCAAACGCTTCGGCATCTCAGGATGCTTCACCTCAGAAATCCCATCAATACCTACGCCAGAAGGCCCCACCCAGCTCAGCCGATCCTGGAATGGATCGTTTTAATCAACGTAGTTGGATCAAGAGGTTTCTGAAAGATACCCGCGAGTCCCAGTTCGCGTTGATCTACGTTGTACTGGACCGTGTCTCCGGCCGCACTGAGCATCCATACTGGTCCCTCGAACTCATCCTCCTTGAGCTTCCTGGCAACCTGGATACCCGTATCCACAGCCTCCATCATCAGATCCACAATGATCGCATCAGGTTTGATATTCGCCGCGACCTTGAGTCCTTCTTCCCCGGAAGATGCTTCGCCTATGGAGTATCCTTCATCTTCCAGTATGATACGAACAACCGATCGACTATCAGGATCGTCATCTATGATCAAAATCGTCTTCTTTCCACCACAACATGAACACATGGGCTACTCCTTCCACGACATGATCTTCGTTTGAATAAATTCCACGGCTCGCTCCAAGTTCTCAAGAGCTCTTTCGCTCATGCCTTCCTTCAATTCGAAACGATAGCCACGGATCGCCAGAACCCACGCCTCAGGGGAATGTCCAAAACTGTCCTGGCATATGGCCAACAACGAATCAGGAGAAACCGAATGACTTGTGAAAGCAATTGTTTTCGATGCCTTCGCCCGCTGAAACATAAAGGGTTCCTCCACATCAACTCCGGCATCAGCAAAGATAACCTTCTCATATTCCTTCATCTGGGCCGCATGCTCGATGTTGAGCTGGTAATCCGTGTCCGTCACAACACCAGGCAAAGCGAGACACGCGATTTTCTCCGTAAACTCTGGGCCCAGAGCGTCATCCTCCCTGCCCGGATTACCATATCCCAGGATCAAGATGCTTTCTGTATTCATCCTCGCATCTTCTGGTCCAGGATGGAACCCTCAGGATCCACTAACTGCACCTGAAGCCTCATCTGACCCAGAGCATGGGTTGCGCAACTCAGACAAGGATCGTAGGCACGAATGCCCACCTCAATGTGGTTCAGCATTCCCTCCGTGATCTCTGGCTTACCCTTGATGTGCTGTTCGGCCACAACCTGAACGCATCGATTCATCGCCTCATTGTTGCTCGTCGTTGAAACGATCAAGTTCGCAACGAGAATCTGGTCCGTTTCCGGATCGATCTCATAGTGATGGAACAGGGTCCCACGTGGCGCTTCAATCCACGCAACGCCTCGGCTACGCTTCTTTCCTGTGACAACCAGATCCTCTCCCTGCAAGTCGGAATCATCCAGGAGTTCCTTGATCTTCTCCGCAGAATGGACAAGTTCGATCATCCTGGCCCAGTGATAGGCCATGGTGGAATGGATTGGCTTTCCACACCCTAGGGCCATAAACTCTTCCCGCTCCTTATTCGCGATAGGCGTATCTATAAAATCGCAGCAGTTGATCCGAGACAGAGGTCCAACCCTATACCATCCCTCTTCTTTACCGAGTTTCGGAATAAAAGGAAACTTCATGTAACTCCAGGAACGAACCTCCTCACGAATGAAGTTCAGATAATCCGCCGGCTTGCCCTGGTCGAAGATGATCTTTCCGTCAGCATCGATCGCGCGCAAAACACCGTCATAAAGATCCATACAGCCATCCTCGCGGACTATGCTCAAATGATTGGACGGAAAACTACCGAAATCCAACAAAGCCTGTCCACCCGCCCTGGTAACCTTCTTGGCAAGCTCCAATCCCTCGACCGCCCATTCGAGCATCTTGTCGGCATCTTTCTTCAGCTCGTCGCACTCCTGAACCGATAGGTTCTTGTTCATCCCACCAGGAATGGCGCCGGTTCCGTGAACCTTCTTTCCCGAGGTCGCCTTGATGATCTCTTGCCCAAAACGTCTCATCAACACAGCCTTGGTGGCCGTTTCAGGATACTCCTGGATAACACCGATCACGTTGCGTTTGCCCACCGGAGCGTCGAAACCGAACAGAAGATCTGGCGAGGCCAAGTGATAGAAGTGTAAAGCGTGGGACTGATAGGTTTGCCCATAATGCATCAAGCGTCGCATCTTTTCCGCCACCGGGGTCAACCGATCGGCGCCAACGATGACATCCGTCGCCTTGGCGCCGCAAAGATGATGACTTACCGGGCAGATACCGCAAAGACGCTGCACGGCCACAGGCGCCTCCCAATAGAAACGTCCCTGGATGAATCGCTCAAATCCTCGGAACTCGATGATGTGAAACCGAGCCCGCTCAATGTTGTTGTTTTCATCGATATGCAGGGTGACCTTGCCGTGCCCTTCGATCCTGGTCACCGGATTGATGACAATCTTGCGTTTGCCATTCTCAGCCATGGTTTAAACCTCCACAAAGATCAATCGTATTTGATTAGCTCATAAGGCAACCCGACATCCTGGCCAGTCAACAACGCCGTGAGTGCCGCCCATAACGTGTCAGCGGATGGAGGACATCCCGGCAGGAAATAATCTATTTTTACAATCTCATGGCAAGGATAGACCTTGTCCAACATAATAGGGATATCCGGATCATTGGGAATCTTCCCGTCCACCACGGTAGGACCCTTCAAATATGCCTCCTCAAAGCACTCCTTGAGAGGGACCGTGTTTCTCATCGCAGGAACGCCTCCGGTCAAGGCGCACTGTCCCACGGCCACAAGAATCTTGCAGTTCTCCCTGAATTTAATGAGCCATTCCACATTCTCGTCGTTGCTGATCCCACCTTCGATGATTCCAACATCCACTGGGCGCGTAAATACCTTGATATCGTTGATCGGCGACTTATCGAATTCCACCAGTTCAACCAGTTTGAGAATTCGATCATCGATGTCCAGCAAAGACATGTGGCAACCGAAACAACCCGTAAAAGGAGCTGTTGCTAGCAGCGGTTTAGCCATAACTCAAATCCTTTCTATCTTAACTGGTTGCATCCTGGTGTTCGACATTCGAACCGATCGGTTCTTTGTCGTAAGTCCGTTGCCCCACTGGAACAGACCATCCCTTGCGCTTCAGCATCAGACAGCCGGTCGGACAGATCCTGGCGGCTTGATCCGTCATCTCCAGTTGCGTTTCATTGAGCTCATGTTCCGAGTCGATAGCGATACGTTTTTTCATGCCACGTCCCTCGAAGCCAAACACCGTTTTCCCGTCCAGGAATTTGGATGCTCTCACACAGCGACCACATAAGATGCACCTGTTTCGATCCACGAAAACATCCTTGTGTGAGGCATCCAGTTCTCGCGGCAAACGAAGGTAAGGCAATTGTGGATTGAGCAGTCCAAGACGATAGGCCATGGCCTGCAATTCGCAATTCCCGCTGGCCTCGCAGGAAGGGCAATAGTGATTGCCCTCACAAAAGAGCATTTCCACGACAGTACGCCGCAGAGCGGTCAGCTCTTCTGTGTCATTCTCAATCACCTGCCCTTGGGCCACAGGATGAGTGCAAGCGCTCACAGGACGTCCATTCATCTTCACTGTACATAACCTACAATGTCCTCCGGGAGGCAGACCTTCGTGATAGCAAAGCCGAGGAATATAGACCCCTGCCGCGTCCGCCGCTTCCATGATCGTCTGGTTCGGTCTAGCCGAAATATCCCTTCCATCAATAGTAATGATCCATTCTTCCTTCATGGTTATAGATCCTCCAGATGGGGTTTCTGGCCGGTAATGGCGCAAGCCTCTTGAAGAGCCCTTTTTAGGTCGAACGAGGGCACATACTCTTTGTCCTGGATCCTTTCCTCCCAAAGGTTCGAAAAGTTCTTCAGCGTCGTCAAGATCGGGTTGGCAGCCGTTTGCCCCAAACCACAACGACTCATCGTCTTGATGGCTGTGCTCAGTTGTCGTATCTGTGCCAGATCGCTTCGCGCGCCCTTGCCATCCAGCACCTTTTCCATCACCTCGGACAAGAGTATTGTTCCTACGCGACATGGCGCGCACCATCCACACGATTCTTCCACAAAAAAATCGAGAAACTGATGCATCGACTCCAGTATATCTCGGTCCGGGCCGAACACAATCACCGATCCACCTGTTGTCAGGTCTTCAAAGCAAATGCTGCGACCATAATCCTTTGGCGCCAGACATTGCCCGGAGGGACCCGCCATCTGAACAGCCTGTGCATGCTTGGCTCCAACGAGATCCAATAATGTATCCACTGTCATTCCATAGACAATCTCATACACACCCGGTCGTTCGCAGTCGCCGGAAACGCTCAACAACTTCGTTCCCGTCGAATCCTTGGTCCCGATCTCAGAGAACCATGCGGAACCTTTCTCCATGATCCTTGCCGCGCAACAAAAGGTTTCGACGTTGTTAACCGCCGTAGGCTCGTTCCTATATCCCTTCTGAACCGGGAAGGGGGGGCGGTCCCGAGGCGCGCCACGTTTTCCTTCAAGACTTTCGATCAGAGCCGATTCCTCTCCACACACATAGGCACCGGCTCCAAGCTGAATCCTGATGTCAAAATGGAAAGCCTCCATTCCAACAATATTTTTACCCAAAAGACCGAGGTTTCTACGCTTGGCAAGGCATTGTTCAAGCATCGGAAGCATGTATTCGTATTCGGCTCTGAGATAAAGCAAGCCCTCATTGGCGCCCAAAGCGTAGCCTGCCACCGTCATTCCCTCGAAAACAAGATCAGGACATTCGGAAAGGATCACCCTATCCTTAAAGGTCCCAGGCTCTCCCTCATCTGCGTTGCACACCACATAATGGGCCCCTCCCTCGGCTTTTCGACAAAAGTCCCACTTCATTCCAGTCGGGAAACCCGCACCTCCACGTCCGCGCAATCTGGATGCTGTAATCTCTTTGATCACCTCTTCCGGACTGCCATTCAATGCCTTGCGAATCGCCACCCCTTTTATCATGGGAGCAAAAATGACTTGTCCCCTCTGTCGCAGGTTCAAATCAACCCTCGCTTGAGGCAGTTCTCCGGCTGGCTTTCCTGCCTTGAGCGCTTCCACGATGGCCGGGACATCGGCGGGACACAGATTGGTCAAAGGTACGCAGCCAATCAAGGCTGAAGGCGCTTGATCGCTCAAACCCACACAGGCAGTGTACTGCAGCGTCAGCATCCCATCGTCCGTTGTCTGGCCAAAGCCAATCCCTGTGGCCTCTTCAAAGGCTCTGGCAACAGAATCAGCGCCGTTCATTCGTTCCACCACAGAATTACATAGCCGAACAACCACTTTGCCTTGTCGGGTAGAGGAAAAGAAAGCATAAAAACTGGCCATATCCCGAACCTCGACCCGGTGTATCCCAAGCACCTTGGGAATCAATCCCATAACCTCCTCAGGCAAGCAACCCAGCTTCGCATGAATCGCTCGCGCAATATCCATCATCCGCGTACGATCTCTCCCAAACCTTTCCACAACCTCCTCAATGAGCTGCGAGTAGTCTTCTTTCATGTTTCCTTGCCTCCACAGGTGCCAAAGAGCTCGTGAATGAAAGCGCGGAGTTCACTTGAAGAAACATCCCGCGCCGGAAGATCGTAAATATTCAGTGAAAGCGATCCAGAGACAAACCGTCGTGGGAAGAGGGGACAGGTTGGAATGCCATGGTACGCACCTTGGAAGTGAAATCCCCTCCCAGATGCCGAATGTGCATTCGGCGTGGGAGAGGCTTTCAAACCCTTCGAAAACAGCATCTCTGTCTCCTCTCCGCCAAGGGCTGCGTTTGGATCGGGTTCACTGAATATTTACGGAAGATCTTGTGAGTCATCCGATCCAAATCACGCTTATACTGTTGTTTGCTCATTTAATTCACTGCTTGTGAAATTTCTCACGATCTTTCAATTTGTGAAATATATCACAAATTATAGAGAACAGCAACCCTTTTTTCTCTTTTTTTCGCCACCCTTGTCTTTTTGGCCTGATGGACAACTTGACCTTGGAGGAATCATTGTAGACTTTTAGGCGACCCGCTATAGGCTAAAGGAATGCCGCTTGGCTCCTGCCTAACTCCGAATCTGATAGGCCAGTGCACAAAGCCCCACGGACAAGTGCTCCTGTCGTACAACCGTCCCCTTCGGGACTTCGATATCTGTGCTGGCAAAGTTCCAGATAGCCTTCACCCCCGCATCTACCAGGCCATGTGCCGCTTCCTGCGCGCTCTCTGATGGCACGGTTATAATGCCGATCAAGACGCCCATCTGTTTCACGATTACAGGCAGTTCACGAACATGCTGTATCTGATACCCGGCCAAGGTCAACTCGATCTTGTGTGGCGCGTTGTCAAAAACCGCGCATATTTCAATCCCATATTTTCCAAATCCCCTGTAAGATGCCAGTGCTCCCCCAAGTCTTCCAGCACCCACAATGACCGCTCTCAGATTCCTGTTTAAACCCAGATGCATCCGTATCGCGTCCATTACATCCAACACGGAAAACCCTTTGCCAGGATACCCATGAACTCCAATCTCCGCAAGATCTTTTCGCACCAGGCTGGAATCCAAATGCAAGACTTTGGCGATCTGTTTGCTCGTGACTCCCGCAACGCCACCAAGGTCCTTTTGCTGGGCGAGGAAATGGTAATAATGCATCAAACGTTCCACCACAATTCGATGCAATATTCCAGGACTGTCCTTGCTCATCACGGATGCCGCCCGATCTTCTCTCGTCTCAACTGAACACCTCACCCTTCCCAACGCGACCTAAACCTTCACTCAACCCGATCTCTCCAAAACCATGTCAGTAGTAAGATTTCGGGATTCAAAGTCCACTTCAAGAACTCCTTGGATCTCTCTGAAAATTTATCACCATGCCATGCCAGGTTACTATATTTCGTGTCTGTCGAAAAATGGTTTTCAGTGAACAGGGTGACACTAGGTTTTGAGGTTGGTCAAGTGGATTTTGTTTGAGGGAGGCAAAGGGGTCCAGCGAAATTCGGTAGTAAACATTCAGCACCGATTTTCGCAGCGATTTTAACCATCATATCAGATAAGAATAACGAACGATTCGGAGCGTTGTTTTGGGGTGAAGCAGGTGTGGGCGAGGCAGGAGAGAAGGACCATTCGGATT